>NNBV01001148.1_pt1 | contig 82791 bp, 68 predicted proteins | sample 1173771 | NCBI WGS metagenome assembly NNBV01 (sample SAMN07173938, study PRJNA388173) | plant metagenome | isolation source: symbiotic tissue sample KVS11 | place: Norway: Troms, Kvaloya island | reverse complement strand
TCAGCAGCTTGAGCTGCAGAGCGCGGCGCGCWSCGRGCTGCKCGGCGGGCGTCGGCACCTCGGCGGCCATTTCGAGGCGCAGCAGCGCTTCGGCGGCATCGCCGGCCGCGGCCGACGGCGCGGTGCCGATGGCTTGCGACCAGCCGGTGCGCACTGCCGGCGACACGGCACGGCCCAGCTCCTGCACGCTCGGCAGGCGGCTGGCGTCACGCTGTTCCCACGCGCCCAGCACCTGGGTCAGCGCTTCGCCGTGGGCTTGCGCCGCGAGCTTGCGCAGCGCCATGTCGGCACGCTCCAACGCTTCGCGCTGTGCACGGAAGGCGGCGTCGCCCAGGCGCGGACCGCGGTCTTCGAAGCGCGGCGGACGGTCGCCAAAACGGCCACCGGGGCCGCCAGGACCACTGCGATCGCCGCGTGCGTCGCCGCGGGGAGCGCCACGGTCGCCACGATCACCAGGACGACCCGGGCCACCGGCACCGGGACGGCCACCGTCACGGCGGTCACCGAAACGGCCACCGGCGGCGGGTGCCGGCTCGCCCCTTTTGCTGCTCGGGCGGTCGTCGCCGCGCATGGCCACGACGGGCTTGGGTGCGGGCTTCGGTGCCGCGGCCGGAGCCTCGACGGCGGCGGCTTCGCCAGCGTCGTGCGCCTCGCCGTCACTGCGTGCCGATGCGTCGGCGCCGTCGGCGGGCGCCACCAAGTCGGCAGGCGCATCGGCGGGGGCCGCGGTGTGGGTAGCGGGTGAGGCTTGCGCATCGCTCGGGCTCGGTGCCTGCTCGGCGCTTTCGCCGAACTCGGCGGCCGCCTGGCCGGGAGCGACGATGTCGGTCGCGCCGACTGCGGGACCGTCGCTCGGCGCGGCGGCGGCCTTCGGTGCAGGTGCCGGTGCGGGCGGCGGCGCCTCACCGCGCATCGCGCCTTCCAGGCGAGCGACGGCGGCACGGATCTTCTGCGCGTCGCCAGTGGCATTGGCCGCGTCGAGCGCCTTGGAGGCCTCGAGCACGTAGCGGTCGTGTTCGCTCATGGCGGACGAGGCCTTTTCGCGCTCGGCCGTCTTGCGATTGAAAGCTTCGTCGATGGGCGCGCGGAACGCGTCCCACAGCTTCTGTTCGTGGCGGCGGTCGAGCGGCACGCCCTGTGCCTCGGCCTGCCAGCGTTGCTGCAGCGCCTTGACGGCGTCGATGCGCAGCACAGGCTGGGCGCCGAGCTCGGCGGCTTCGGCAATCATGGCCTGGCGGCGTTCGATGCTGGCCTTCTGGGCAGTCTCGAACGGTGCGCGGGCCGCGCCGAAGGCTTCGTTCCACTGCGGCTGCAGTTCGGCGAACACCTTCTCGCCCACATGGCCGCCATCGCGCCAGCGGTCGGCGAACTGGTGCAGCGCGCGGTTGTGCGCCTTCAGGTCGGTGGCGTCGGCATGCTCGGCAGCCCAGGCCTTGACCTCTTCGATCAGCGCGACGCGGTGTGCGCGGTGCTCGGCGGCGTCGGAGCGGACCTTGTCCAGCCAGGCCTCGACCACCTTGTGGGCTTCGTTGCAGGCCTCGTCGAAGCGCTTCCACAGCGCGTGGTTCGGCACGCCGCCCTGGTCGGCCTGCTTCCACTGGTCGCGCAGGGCGCGCAGGGTTTCCTGCATCTTGCGGCCACCGAGGGCCTGGCCTTCGGGGCGCTTGAGCAGGCCTTCGGCCTTGGCGACGAGGTCTTCGCGGACCTTGTCGGCACTCCAGCGCTGCCAGCCTTCGAGTTCGCCGGCTGCCACCAGCGCGGCATGCACACGGGCTTCGAGGGCGGCTTCGACCATCTTGCCGTGCTCCTTGAGCACGGCGCGCAGCGCGGCGGCAGCACCGGCGCTGGCCTTGCCGTGGCCTTCGGCGGTTTCCTGCTCGAGCTTGACGAGCGCGGCCTGCACCGCGTCCTGCGCGGCGGCGCGCACGGACGGATCGACCTTGGGCGCCGCGGGGCGCGCGGCGGCGGTGGGCTTGGGCGCCACGGCCTCGCCGCGCGCGGCGCGCAGCTCGTCGGCCCACACCGGCACGGGCGGCAGCGCGGCAGCGGCGTCGGCGGCGGCGGCAACGGCCTGGGCCAGTGCGCCGTGGAATGCATCGGACACCACCAGCAGTTGCGACCTGGAGGCGTCGAGCTGCGGCGCGAACTTGGCGTCCAGGCTGGTCCAGTTGGCGTCGGCGGTGATCTCGGTGGCTTGCTGCTGCCAATGGGTCACGTCGGCGCGCAGCGATTCCTCGGCGCTCTGGGCGTCCTGCCAACCCTTGGTGGACAGCACTTCGAAGCGTTGCGCCAGCAGCACGGCGGCTTCGCGGTGCACCTGGGCGCGGTGTTGCAGGTCTTCGATGCCCTTCACGCGCTCGGCCAGCCTGGCCTTCAGGCCCGCCAGCGGTTCGCGCGACAGCGGCGCGCCGGCCTTGGCGGCGTCACGCTGCCAGGCCAGTGCGTCGGCGATGTTGAGCTTGGACTGCCCCAGCAGGGCCTCGGCCTTTTGCGCCCATTCGGCGGCAATCGCCTCCTGGCCCTTGGCGCGCTTGAGTTCGTCGAGCTTTTCGCGCAGCAGGCGGGCGGCGCCCTTGTCGCGACCGCTCAACTCCTTGAAAACCTCCTGCATCTGCTCGGGCGCGGGGTTGCCCGCGAGCCAGTCGCGGATGCGCGCGGAACGCTCGCCGGAGGTGGGCGCGGTGAAGGCGCCGCCGGTGAGCGTGTCGAGGGCTTGAAGATCGTGTGGCTTGGAAGAAGTAGAGGTCACTGCGCGAAATCGTTGTCTTGGTAGAGAAAGCGAAGGCGCCGGCAAAGGCCGGCGCACATCGACATTTTCACCCACTTGCGGCGGGCCGCTGAATTACGCCTCCAAACGAGGGCAAAAGCGGGTTGGTGGGCGGGAGGTTAACTGACTACATATATAGCAAGGGAAAGGGGAAAACCAAGCCCCTCCCTTCGTTCATCTGGCTCGCTCATTGGGCTCGCTCATTTCATTTCATCGCCAGGCTCAGCTCCGCGCCCGGCTTCCAGTCGGCGCCGCTGGCGGTGGTGCGCACCGCGCCCAGGAACAGCCGCTCGCTGGGCACCTTCTTCGCAAGAAGGTAGTCGCGCACGGCCGCGCCGCGCTCCACGGCCAGCTGGCGCATCGACTCCTCGTCGACCGGCACGCTGGCGAACAGCAGGTTTTCCATGTCCTTGAGCGGCAGGTCCTTGGCCAGACCGACGAGGTTGCGCGGCTTGGTGATGTCGGCGCGCTTGTACACGGCGGTCAGCAGATCGGGGTACTCGGCGTCGGTGACGGGCGACACCTCGGTGCCGGTCTGGCCGCCGCGCACCGCCACGCGGCGCTTCTCGGCCAGGGTGAGCTGGCGCACGCGCTGGCGCTGGTAGGCGTCGCGTTCCTTGTCGAGGCTGGCGGTGCCGACCACCGTCATCTGCAGCGTGGGGCGGTCGGTCAAGGCCTTGGCGACCTTGTCCAGCGCCTCCTTGGCGGCGGGGCTCAGGTCGGAGGCGCCGGCCTCGAAGGTGATGGCGCTCGACTCGCCGCTGCCGCCGCCCAGCCCGCCGGTGAGCAGGCTGAACGGCGACGTCACTGCCTTCACGATCAGGTTGCCCAAGGCCTTCCAGATCAGCGGGCCCACACTGAACTGCGGGTCGTTGAGCGAGCCGCTGAGCGGCAGGTCGAGGTCGATCACGCCGTTGCGGTCGGCCAGCAGGGCCACCGCCAGGCGCACCGGCAGGCTGTTGGGCGCGCCCGCCACCTCTTCGCCGAACTGCAGCTGGTTGAGCACCAGCTTGTTGGTGGCGGTGAGCTGGCCCTCGGCTGACACCTTGTAGTTGACGTCCATGCTCATCTTGCCGCGCTCGATGCCGTGGCCGGCATAGCGCACCGAGTAAGGCGACAGCGGCGCCAGGTCGAGGTCGCGCATCTTGGCGGTGATGTCGAGCTCGATCGGCTTGACCAGCGGGTTCAGCTTGCCGGTGATTTCCAGCGCCGCGGTCTGCTGCGCCTTGCCGCGCAGCTCCAGGTCGGCCAGCGCCGGCCGCCCGCCCTCGCCCTTGGGCGGGTTCGACGAGAAGGAGCTGAGCTTGCCGGTCAGCTCGCTGAGGTCGGCCGAGTAGTTGGGCTTGACGAACAGGTCGGTGAAGTCGATCTTGCCGTTCACCAGGCTCATGGGCCCGAAGTTGATGACCGGCGCGGGGCCTTTGTCGGCCGCGGGCGCGGTTTGCGCAGTGACGACAGCCGCAGGATTGGCAGCCTTGGCCGGTTCGGCCGCGCCGCCGACCATGGCCTCGGCCGACACCGGCGCGCCGCCCGACGGCTTGGCCGGCGCCGCGCCGCTCGTGGTGGTGGTGCCGCCCGGGCCCTTGCGCGTGCTGGCGTCGCCGGTGGCGGCAGCAGCGGCGGCATTGCCCTCGGCCTCGCCCTTCTTGGTGAGGTTCAGCAGGTTGAGGCGGCCGGTGGGGTCGACGATGGCGCGGGCGAAAAAGTCGGTCAGCGTGGTTTCGCGCACGTCGACGTTGGGCGGCATGTTGGGCGCTACGCTGACCTGCAGGCCGCGCAGGCTCAACGTTTTCCAGCTAAGCAACTGGTTGGTGTTGCGGTCGAAGCCAGGCGACTGGGTGAGCGAGACGCTGTTGGCGCGGAAGTCGTCCAGCGCGGTGTCGCCGGCCAGCTTGATGCTCATGCCCGCCGGCAAGGTCGCATAGCGCACGGTGCCGCGGTAGCTGGCAAAGGCGCGGCGGATGTCGACGTTGAGCGCGTCCGCGTAGTAGGCCTTGAAGGCATGCGCGGGGAACGACGCCACCTCGAGCCGGCCCTCGGCCGCGAGCGGCTTGAGCACGATGTTGCCCTTGTAGTCGAAGCGGCCCGGGTCGGAACGCCCGGAGCCGATGCGCCCGGACACCTCCAGCGGCGACGCGGTGTTGGTGTCCGGCGCGAGCTTCTGGGCGAGCAGCTTGAAGGCGGTGACTTCCACGGTCACCGGGGTCGCGCTGGCCTTGTCCGCATAGGAAAGCGCGCCGTTGTCGACCGCCAGGGTGCCGATGGTCAGCGCCCAGGGCCTGGTGTTGGCGCCGGGCTGCGGGCTTTCGGCCGCGGCGGGCTTGGGCGCGGCGACCTTGGCGTCGGCCTCCTTCGTGCCACCACCGGCGGGGGTCTTGAGCCAGCGCTCGAACATCCAGTGCTTTTCGCTGTCGCGTTCGATGCGCACCTTGGGGTTGGTCGCGGTGAACGAGGCCACGCTCAAGGTGTGCCTGGTCATGTCGGCTTCGGCATCGACCAGCTCGAAGCGACCGACGCTGGCCAGCGCCGTCTTGGCCTGGGTCAGCGCCAAGCCGTCGGCGGCAAGGCGGCGCGCCTTGAACTTCAGGTTGGGCTGGGCCCAGGCAATGTCGATCTGCCCGCTGAGCTTGCCGTCCAGCGTGGGCTCCAGGCTCTGCGCGAGGTAAGGCGCGGCCAGCGACAGCGGCAGCGCCTCGACCTCGGTCTGCACATCGGCCAGCTTGTCGGTGGCGCGGCCCTTGAACTTGAGCGACGCGCCGGCAATGGCGGTGCTGCCGTTGAACTCGGCCGGCTTTTCCATGGGCCAGGTGACGCCGGTGACGTCGAAGCCGAGCTCGGTCACGTCGACGGCCGCGGTGGGTTTGACGGTTTCGTCGCGCCAGCCGATGCGCCCACCGCTCAGGGCGAGTTTGTCGACCTGCACTTTCAGCATCGGTTTTTCAGCTGCGGTGCCGGCGGGCGCGGCGGGCGCACTGGCTGCCGCGGTGGGCAGCGGCGCCGCCTTTTCGGTCGCGCCGGTGGCAGGGTCGGTGGCCAGCAGGTTGAGTTGGCCGGTCGCATCGCGCGCCACCGCCAGCTGCGGGTTGACCAGGGCGATTTCGCTCAGATGAAACACCGACTCCAGAGGACGCACATCGGCCAGGGCCAGCTTGAGCGACTCGAAGCCCAGCAGATCGCGCCCGCGGGCATCGGCCACCTTGGTGGTGTGCGCCTCGAGCGTGCCGGTGATCTTCAGGCCGTTGGTGGCGCCGTGCTCGAAGGCGATCTTCAAGTCGGCGTCCAGGCTGCCCGCCTGCAGGCGCACCGGCAGGCCGCCCGGCATGTAGCCCAGGTACGGCACCAGGTCCAGGCCCTTGAACTGCACCTGCGCGTCGGTCTTGCGGCTGTCGGCAAAGGGCGTGGTGAAGGCGGCCGAGTCGAACTTGCTGCCATTGAGCACGAAGGCCAGCTTGGGCTCGGTGTTGATGTCGCGCTGGGAGTCGAGGTTGCTGAGGAACGGCACCTTCAGCACGAAGTCGCGCAGCTCGTGCTTGCGCTTGACGGTCTGGTCGTCGAAGTCGACAGAGCCGCCATTGATGGCGATGTTGTAGATGGCAAAGCGCGCGGGCTTGGCGTTGGGGTCGGGCGGCGGGCCGGCGGCCAGCTTGGCCAGGATGTCGTCGATGTCGTACTTGCCGTCCGCCAGGTGGGTCAGAAGCACGGCCGGCGCGTCGACGGTGACGGTGTCGATCACCGGTGCCAGGCGCACGATGGACTGCAGTTCGGCGTCGGCGTAGATGCGTGCGATGGACAACTGCGACTTGCTGCCGTCGGCGGTGGCGATGCGCAGGTCGTTCAGGGTGAGCTCGAGCGTCCAGGGCTTGAAATCGATCTTGCCGACGGTGACCTGCCGGCCTAGCTTTTCGCTCGCGATCTTCTGGATCTGGCTCTTGGCGATGGGCGGCACCGCCAGCCAGGCGATGGCCCAGAACCCCAGCAGAAACAGCACCGCGACGATCCCCCGCCGCACCCATTTGTTTTGTTTGATCGAAGCTGCATCCATCGCGGGAGTGTGCCGCAAAGAGGTGCGCGCCAGAAGGAAGAAAGCCCGGCGCTCCGGCCGACGTCTCGCAAGCTGGCACAGAAGAAAGAAAGCCCGATGGCTCGACTGAACGCTTCACCACCGGGCACAGAAGAAAGAAAGCCCGATGGCTCGACTGAGGGTCTCGCCACCGGGCTTGATGGCGGGCCCAAGACCCATGCCATCGATTCGCGCGACAGGAAGTCAATGGTTCCCACCGTGCTGGCAGCAAGAGATTGCCACCGTGGATCCTCGGCCGCTGAGCCCTCGACTTGCACCTTGGACTGCGGGACCTCGGAAAACGCCTGAAATCTCAGGCCCGTTCAGATTAGGCGGCGCACCCTCGGATTGCAAACGCGTTTTACAAAGGGGTTTCCCGTAAGCCGAAACGACTCGAAACGGCCCTACCTCTAAACACTCACGGGCATAACGATCAAACTCCTTATGCTTGACCGGGTATTTAGCCACGCTAGAATCCGCCCTGCTCCGACCGCCCAATGCGGCGGAGCCCCCTGAATCCGCTGCCGAATCCCAACCGGCTTGATCAGGCAACCGCGCTCCCAACCCCCTTCACTCCATGCGCGGAGCCTGATTCGTACCAATCCAAGCGCCGTTGCCTTCAACCCTCGCCTTCATCGGCGTCGCGTTTCGGGCGCCGCACAGAAAGGAAGAGCGATGAACAAGGCGTTCGATGCCACAGCCCGCGGGCTAAGGACCTTCGTGTCCGATGTGGCAGACGGCTTTTTTGAGATCACCCACAACGGGTTTGCACTGGTCGGTCTGGCCATCGTATTCGCGGCCCTCGCCCTTGTGGCGCGGCCCGACCTGCGCAAGACCGGCGAGGAGCAACTGATGGGCTGGCTGCAGTCGCGCAAGCCCGCGCCGGAAGTCACCGACCTGGAGCCGACCGCCATCGAGCGGACCACGGCCGCGAGCCCCAGCGACCTGCCCAAACAGCAGGCTGCCGTGGCTTACTGGCTCAGCAAGAAGTACAGCGTCGCGGCCGAGCCGCTGAGCGTGCTCGTGGCCGAGGCCTACAACATCGGCAAGCGCACCAAGCTCGACCCGACGCTGATCCTGGCCATCATGGCCGTCGAATCCAGCTTCAACCCGTTCGCCCAGAGCCATGTCGGCGCCCAGGGCCTGATGCAAGTCATGACCCGCGTGCACGGCGACAAGTACGAAAGCGCGGGCGGCACGCTCACCGCCTTCGACCCGGTGACCAACATGCGCGTGGGCGTCAAGGTGCTGCAGGAATGCATCGCCCGCGCCGGCTCGCTCGAAGGCGGCCTGCGCTACTACGTGGGCGCGGCCAACCTGGAAGACGACGGCGGCTATGCCGGCAAGGTGATGGCCGAACACGAGCGCCTGCTGCAGGTGGCCAACGGCCGCGCACCGTCGGTGCAGCCGCCCCGCACCACCGTTCGCGCGCAGCCGATTCCCATCGTGGCGCCGGCACCGATCAAGGCCGAAGAAGGCACGGAGCCCGCCAAGATCGCCCTGCTTTCCTCCGTTTCCTGAAATGAACCTGGCCGGGTGTGAGCTACACTCGGCCCCGTACGCGACTGGCGATAGGCGCAGCACCCGCACAAGGTGCCCCGCGCTGACGTGGAATACCACTGGGAAGCGTACCGCCTGGGCACACCAGGCGTTCAGCCGTTCGCCTGGGCAGCCCTTGTTTGGTTGAAGAACAAGGACCTCGTCTTCAAAGGACTGCCATGTACCAACGCAATATCCTGGTCGAACAGACCGATCCCGAAATCTGGGCCGCCATTCAAGCCGAAAACGCGCGCCAGGAACACCACATCGAGTTGATCGCCAGCGAGAACTACGCCTCGCCCGCCGTCATGCAGGCCCAGGGCTCGCAGCTCACCAACAAATACGCCGAAGGCTACCCGGGCAAGCGCTACTACGGCGGCTGCGAGCACGTCGACGTGGCCGAGCAACTGGCCATCGACCGCGTCAAGCAGCTCTTCGGTGCCGACGCAGCCAACGTGCAGCCGCATTGCGGCGCCTCGGCCAACGAAGCGGTGATGCTGGCCTTCCTCAAGCCCGGCGACACCATCATGGGCATGAGCCTGGCCGAAGGCGGCCATCTGACCCACGGCATGCCCCTGAACATGAGCGGCAAGTGGTTCAACGTGGTGAGCTACGGCCTGGACGCCAATGAAGCCATCGACTACGACGCGATGGAACGCAAGGCGCATGAGCACATGCCCAAGCTGATCATCGCGGGCGCCTCGGCCTACTCGCTGCGCATCGATTTCGAGCGCTTCGCCAAGGTGGCCAAGGACGTCGGCGCCATCTTCATGGTCGACATCGCCCACTACGCCGGCCTCGTTGCCGCGGGCGTGTACCCCAACCCGGTGCCGCATGCCGACATCGTCACCTCGACCACCCACAAGAGCCTGCGCGGCCCGCGCGGCGGCATCATCCTGATGAAGTCGCAGCACGAAAAGGCGATCAACAGCGCGATCTTCCCCGGCCTGCAAGGCGGCCCGCTGATGCACGTGATTGCCGCCAAGGCCGTCGCGTTCAAGGAAGCCATGGCGCCCGAGTTCAAGGCCTACCAGCAACAGGTGGTCAAGAACGCCCAGATCGTGGCCAACACCCTCACCGAGCGCGGCCTGCGCATCGTGAGCGGGCGCACCGAAAGCCACGTGATGCTGGTCGACCTGCGCTCCAAGGGCATCACCGGCAAGGAAGCCGAAGCCGTGCTGGGCAGCGCCCACATGACGATCAACAAGAACGCGATCCCCAACGACCCGGAAAAGCCGATGGTCACCAGCGGCGTGCGCATCGGCACCCCCGCCATGACCACCCGCGGCTTCAAGGACGAAGAGGCCCGCGCCACCGCCAACCTGATCGCCGACGTGCTTGAGAACCCGCGCGACGCGGCAAACATTGACGCGGTGCGCGCCAAGGTGCACGCGCTGACGAGCCGCTTCCCTGTCTACCGCTGATCGCCAGCAAGAAGACCCGGCCGCATGAAATGCCCTTTTTGCGGTCATCTTGAAACGCAGGTCGTCGAGACCCGCGTTTCGGAAGACGCCGACTTCGTTCGCAGGCGCCGCCAGTGCGCCGCCTGCGACAAGCGCTTCACCACCTACGAGCGGCCCGACGTCAATTTTCCCGTGGTCGTGAAGAAGGACGGCAGCCGCGCCGACTTCGACTCGACCAAGGTGCGCGCCTCGATGATGCTGGCGCTGCGCAAGCGCCCGGTGAGCATCGAGCAGATCGACAACGCCTTGCTGCGCATCGAGCAGAAGCTGCTGGCCAGCGGCCTGCGGGAAATCGAGTCGACCAAGGTCGGCGAACTCGTGATGCGCGAACTGAAGAAGCTCGACAAGGTCGCCTATGTGCGCTTTGCCTCGGTGTACCGCAGCTTCGAGGACGTGGACGAGTTCAGGCAGTTGCTGCGCGACATCTGATCGCAGGCGGCACGCGCTCAGGCGCCGTCTTCTTCCTTGCTGCCCTTTCCGCACGCGCCCGAGCCGCAATCGCCGCTCACATCCGGGTTGCACAGCTTCGCCCGACCAGAGGCCGAGACGACGATGGAAGCCCGGCGCCCCGTGTCGGCCTTCAGGGTCAGGCAGCCCGCGCTGAAGCCGGACCTGACCGTCTGGCGCGAGAAGCCGTTGCCGTCGTAGCGCAGGCCCTGCGCAAAGCCCCCGCCCAGCGTCGCATCCACATGCACACCCTGCGGCAATGCGTCGAAATGCCGCAGCGTCACCAATGCATCGTCGGGCCCGGTCTGCACCACCCAGCCGCGCGACCAGTCGGTGCCCGGCAGCGCACGCACCCTCACGCTCTGCGCGCGCTGAATGGCCTCCATGCGCGCCAGGCTCAACGCGGCGCTGAAGGCCTGGGCCGCCGTCGCGAGGCGCTGGTTGAGCAGCATGTCGCGAAAGCTCGGCGCGCCGATGGCCGCCAGCACCGCCACGATGGCAACCACCACCATCAGCTCGGTCAGGGTAAAGCCGCCCGACGGCCTTTTGCGCCGCCTCATTGCCAACACCAGCCGGGCTGCGCGCCATCGCACCCCTTGCCGCCCGTGCTGTCGACCCAGAGATTGCCCACCTGGGGATCGGAGAAGCCGGGCTTCAGGGTGGCGGTGAGCCGAACGCAGTGGTCGATGCGCCCCTTCCCCTCGCAATTGCCGCTCCGAACGGCGTATTTGCCGCCCACCCCACCCGCTACGCCGTCCCCCGAGTCGCCCTGGTAGCGGCGGTACCGCCCCGCCTGGGTGAAGTGGCGCTCCTGCTCCTGCATCTGCCGCATCAGCGCGGCCCGCCCTTCGCTGCGCCAGCCTTTGCGCACGAAATCCGTGTACGCCGGATAGGCGATGGCCGCCAGGATCGCGGCAATGGCCAGCACGATCAGCAACTCGATCAGGGTGAAGCCGCGAAGCACCGCCGCCCTCATGGCTTCGTCCTGCGGTAGTCGACAAGCTGGCGCCAGTTCAGGCGGCCGCCGGCCCGGAGCACCGTGCCGCCATCGGCCGGTGAAGGCGCCGAGATGCCGCTGCCGCGGGTGCCGACATTGACGACGCCCACGCGCCTGCGTTCCGGCCGCCGCCCCAATGCATCCGCAGCGCCGACGGCGCTCTCACCCAACTGCACCAGCAGCGGCTCGCCCGGCATGCCGACGCTGGCGGGCACGCATGTGCCGCCCTGCGAGATGCCCGTCATGGCGTTCACGGCGCAACTGCGTCCGCCGCCGTCCGTGGTGCATGGGCGCGTATTGGGAATCAGCGTCTGGAAGAACAGTTGCCCGTCGCTCAGCACGGGCTTGAAAACCACGCGCTCGCCTTGGTCGAGCCCGCCCGGCAGGTCGAAGTACCAGCCGCGCCGCGCGCTCGTCTTGGCGTTGAACGCGCCATGGACGAAGGCATCGCCAATGATGGGCGGGAAGGCCTTTCCGCTCGCGGGGCCGGCGCGGCGCTGCTGCAGCTGCTTGCGTGCCTCGCCAGCGGGAATGGCCGTGCCGTTGTCATGCACGCCGTAGACCGTCTGCACGCCGCGCGCAGCGCGGCCCAGGTCTTCGGGGCTCACGAACTTTCCCGTGCCGAAAAGCACGATCGCACCACCGCCCGGCCCTACGCCGACCTCCGGCGCCGTGGTGATGGGCTGTCGCTTCGCATCGGCACCGCTGCCGGCCATGGCGACCATCAACGGCAAGCCGTCCGGCGCGAGTGCCTTGCTCCACGGTGCATTGCCCGTGAAATCGAAGCGCCACAGATTGCCCTGCGTATCGCCCGCATAGAGCAGGCGCGTAGACCCGTCCAATGCCGCGTAGTCGCCGGGCGTGCTCAACGCATTGACGATGGTGGTGTCGCTCGGAACCGGCAAGACGAACTTGTAGTAGTTACGGTTGAGCCGCCAGGCTTCGCCCGCGGGCTTGTCGAGCGAGAGCAGGAACAGCGCGGCGCGCTTGTCGGGGTTGGCGTTGTTGAAGCCCGACGGAACCACCGCGAACCACCCGTGGCTTGCCGGCTGGGTCTTGGTGGGCGCGGCCGTCCGGAACTTCATGATCCGGGGCGGCTGCGTCACGCGGCCCATGTCGTCGTCGTAGGCACCGTTGAACTCCCACAGCACCTTGTCGGCAGAGAAGTCCGCGGGGTCTGTCACGTCGAGCGCAAAGACACCCGTGGCCCCGGCGCCGCTGCCCGATACCAGCACGGTCTTCCATGCACCGCTCGCCATGCGGGCCTCCGCAACGACGGGCGTGCCATCGACATGGCTCCGGTGCACGTAGTCCGGCGAGCTGTAGGCAGCCAGCTTGGCGAACATGGTGCGCGGCACGTAGGCGAACAGTTCGCGCCCGGTACGCGCGTCGAAGGCATGCAGCATGCCGCCGTTGGTGCCGACGTACACCGCATGCGTTCGCCCGCGATGGGCGGCCAGGAACTTGTCGTAGCCGGCCTCCTGGACCCCGAGGCTGGGCGCGCCCACGAAGACCGGTCTTGCGTTGGCCACGTCCCCCATGACCGAGTCGCGCACGCGGAAGATGCCCTGCGGTGCGGACAACTCCTTGCTGCGGTCGCCACGCAGGTACGCCAGTCTTTCAGCGCCCAGGCCGTCGAACGCGCCGGGTTGGGCATGGGGCGTCGCGTTGAACCAGCCACGCGATCCGTTGTCGAGCGCCTCCCATTGAAGAGGAATGCCGACGGCAGCCGTCGAGAGCGTGAAGATGTGCCTGCTCGCAGGGTCACGGGCAACCACGGCCGGCTTGGCGTTGGCATTGCCCGTCAGCAACTCGCCGGCATCCCAGTCGGGTTGGAGGTCGCGGCTTGCGGCACCGGTTGCCGCATCGAACCGCAGCGGGTACGACAGCAGCGTGCCCGACCAGCGCCGTCCTTCGGACTTCGCCAGGTAAAGGCTGGCACCCGCCTTCGCGATGGTGGCGGACGAGACGGCTCCGCCCGGTGTGCTGCCGCCGCTGGCCATCGTGCTCGCACGCGCGAACATCCGGCCGACAGCGGCGACCATCTGCGCCGGCTCGCCGGCCAGCACGTAGTTGGCGGGGCGGGGCCGGTTGTCTGCATCCAGGCCTTCGGCCCATTCCGACCCACTGCCTGACGCACGAAACGGATTGCCGTCGTCGTTGCCGTCCACGAAGCCGCCGTACTTCGCGGCCAGATGGAACGCACTGCCGCGCTGCCTTTGTCCGGCGGCAGTCTCGCCGCCCAGGCCCATGTCGATGGCAAAGGTCTGGACACGCAGGTCCGCATGGTCGGCTCGGATCTTCTGCGTGTTGGCCCAATAGGCGAGCCCCGCCATCCCGAACGATCCCTTGTCGGCGCCTGTTTCAGCGGTCGCGATGTTGGCCGAGGTCAGGGGTGAGCCGCCCTTGTAGTTGAGAGCCGGCGGGCCGTCGTTGCCGGTGGTGACCAGGCCCGCCTTGCCCGAGGGGTGGGCGTAGGAGAGCGGCTCCCGGTTCTCGAAGGCGCCGACCAGGCCCGTCCAGTACGCCGTGTCGGGTTCGTAGGCCGCGTTGTTGAAGCCACGATCGAAATCACCGGGAGAGTCGCCCTTCGACATGCCGGGCAGCGAGCGGTCGTAGTGGGTGTCGGCATCGCCGATCAGCAGAATGCCGCTGCGTTGGCAACTGGCTGCGACCGGGTCTGGCCTGGGCACCGCGGGGCCTGCCGCGACGCCATCGATGGCGTTGGGCGTGGGCGCCTTGCCTTGCAGGTAGCGCAGCGACTCGTAGTAGAGCTCGCCCGCCGGATCGAACGGTCCGTAAGAACCCGGCGTGCCACCGCTGCGCCCGATGCGGGTGATGCGGTCGGTCCGGTTGATGGCCTGAATGACACCGCCTGCGTCGGTTGCGGCCGAGCCCATCGCCTCGGCCTTGAACACGCCCGTGCGCGCATCCCACTCCGACCCGGGGTTGTTCACACGGTCGAAGTTCATGTCGATCTTGGTCGGTGCCGTGTGCTTCATCGGTGCGACAAGAACGCCGCCGTAGCGTGCGGGGTCGTCGTTCGACAGGTAGCTGAAAACGGAAAACCGCATCTGTTCCGCGTAGCGCTGGATGGCGCCCTCGGGCTTGTGGCGGCCGTTCGGGTACTTGGCGCAGAGCGAAGGACGCGACGCGGCCTCGGCCGGCGCGCACACCTCGACGCGCGCCATGAACGGCGTGCCGACCGGCTCCGCACAACTGCCGGCAGCCGCGGGGCCGACGACGAACCGGTCGAGGCAGTTGCTGAAACTCAGCGTGCCCGCGGCTCGCAGCGGCGTCAGGCTGTCGAGGTTGCCGGTGATCGACTTGCCAGGAAAGTGAGGGCCGCGATAGAAGCTTTCCGGCAAGACCGCGCGTTGCAACACCGTGCGGTCCGGTTCGTCCACCATGCGGTCTCCGCCAGTCAATGCCAGGCGCAGTCCGTCGAGGGATGACGACACCGCCCAGTTCAGCAGATTGCCGCTCCACTCGTGGAAGCAGACGATTTCTCCGCCGCTGCGTTTCGTTGCCGCGGATGCGCGCCTGAAGTAACCGTCGCCGTTCGCGTAGCTGTAGCACCCCATCGGGTCCCAGTAACCGACGTAGGTTTTCTTCCAGTCGAAGCTGTCGCGGTAGGCCGCGCCCGCGTTCGACAGCTTGAGCGACAAGTCGATGACCATGCCGGGATCGACACGCGATGCCAGTGAAAACAGCGACTCGCTGGGCAGCACGGCATCGGGCGGCAGCGCCTGCGTGGCGGCGTGGGCGAAAGACAAGCCGATGGACAAGGCGCAAGCCACCGGCACCAGGATTCGAAAGGATCGCATGCGAACTCCGTCGTCAGGAAGGGCAACCCGGACTGGCCGCCGGTTTGTACAGATTGGTCTGCAGCACCACCTGGGTCTCTTCGCGCATCCCAAAGCCGATGGCCGTGACGCGAAAGACGTAGCTGGGTTCTTGGGCGCTCGCGTTCTGCAGCGCATCGCCCTGCCCTGCGCCGCGGCTGCGCACGGCCTCCACGATGTAGCGCGGCGCACGGGCGGTGGCGGCGTAGGTCTGGCCAGTGAAGGCGCCGTACATGACGGACCTTTGGCCGTCGGCTGCGAAGTCCGCCGTCATCCAGGGCGGGTCGGCGCCCGGCTCGCCGGTTGCGCACAGCCCCTGGTGCTCGCCTGCACCGCCGCATCCGGCGACGAAGGCCGTCACGTCGTGATGGCTGAACAGGCAGAGCCGCTGCCGCGCGCTGTCGTTGGGGCCGAGCACGTCGGTTTCGGCGTCGATCAATGCAGCCTCGGCCGCCTGGAATGCGAGCTCGGTGTCGCGGTCGTTGCGCGCGCTGCGCTCGTTGACCAGCGATACCTGCGCCGCGGCAATGCCCAGCACGGTGACCACGAGCAGAAGCATCAGCACGACGATCAGCGAGAAGCCTTGCTGCAAGCACGGAAGGCGCCGGCTCACGACGGCACCCCCTTCATCGCATTGCGCAGCATCAAGGTGAAGGTCGCCACGCGGCGCAGCCTGCCGTCGGCCGGCGGCTTGAAGCTCACCTCTGAAAAATCGGTGCCCAGCGGATAGAGCAGTTCCTCCGTGCCTTCCGATGCGCCCCGGGCGCGCGCACTGCGCGCGACCATGCCGATGCGCAGGCCGACCACCTTGCGCCATTCGTCGTGGCCCTTCGCCTCGGAGCCGGCCATGGCCTCGAGCTGCGCGGCGTCCATCCATTGCTCCGGCACGCCATCGCCGTCGGCATCGTGGGCGTAGACGATCTTGAACACCTCGATGCCGCGCGCCAGCGGTTGCGAGACAAAAGAACCTTCCTTCTCCGCGCGGAATTTGCAGTAGAGCTCGGGCTCGCTGTCCGCGGCCTCCGCGATGAAGAAAAAACTCCAGGCGCGGCTCGCCGACACAGACTTGCCCGCCACCGGCCCAGGCTGGGCAAAGCCCATGCAGTCGATCATGGTGCCGTCGGCTTCGGTGCCATCGCTTCCCGCGCGGCTGCGGCCGAAGAAGCGGATGCGCAAGGAGTCGCTCCCGTTGAGGCCACGCGTGTCGTGGCTGCCGTAGCTGTCGCCGACGCGTGCGACACGGGTGTTGCTCGCGCCGACGATGTCGAGATCGAGGGCGCTGTTGGCCGATGCCGCAGTGGGCGCAATGGCTGCACTGGCTGCGTTGGCCGCGCCACCTGCTTCAGCATCCACGCCCAGGTTGTCGGGCGCGTGGTCCGTGTAGCCCGCCTGCCGCACGACGGTTCTGACGACGAAGCTTGCGAACCTGAGCGACTCGTCCACCGCCTGCGCGTCCGCACTGGCCATGAACAACCGCTGACTGCCGAGAAATGCCGCGGTGGCCGCGAGCACCACCACAAGTGCGATGGCCGTGGCGACCAGCAGCTCGACCAGCGTCACGCCGCACTGGCGCGCGCGGCCTGCTGTATCAGGAGCCGGACTGGCCGTCATGTACCGGCCCCCGCGACCCATTGCATGACCAGCCGCGGTGGCGGTGACGCGCCCGGCTCGCTGGCGCCACTGCGGGGTGTCCAGCCGAGCTTCACGACCATGATGCTGCCCGTCTTGCTGCAGGCCCATGTGTATTCGGCTGCTGCCGCATGCCATGGCGTTTCATCGAAGCAGACACTGAGCCTCGCATCGGGCAGTGCCTTGGCGATGCGGCGCTTCCATTCGCGCATGTCCCAGGCGGCGAGGTCGGCCGGGGTGCACCCCATGCCGGACACCGAGCCAGCTACCGCACCCGCCACCGCGCACGGGGCACCTGCGGCGGGCGCATCCGACGCGGTGCCCGCACGCCAATCCTCGACCAGGTAGGCATTGGACGCATCGTTCTTCGCGGCCACGCGATGGTTCATGCGCGCCTTCTCGGACAACTCGCGCGCCAGGTTGAGTGCCGCCGTGAAGGTGGCCGCGTCGTTGCCCGAGCGCACCGACGCCAGCAGCATGCCGATTGCACCGAGCAGCCCCATGCTCAGCACGACGATGGAAACCAATATTTCCACGAGCGAAAAGCCCGCGGCCGAATGCCTCGTTGAAGCCATGTTCGATGTCCTCCCTGTTGCGCTGCAACTTGTGTTGCTTCTTCATTCCCGCCATCGAAGTTGGAGCGTAAAAGCCCGCTGCCAGGGCGCACGCGCCGTTCATCCGCGTTCCAATGCCGCTCGTATGATCCGGCGGCACGCCTGCCAACTTCTTCCGCCAAGCCCCCATGCCCTCTTTCGAACAAGACGCTCTGCACATCGCCGCCGCACTGCGCCTGGCCACGTCCGCGCTGCTGCTGACCGACCCGAACCCGCGCGTGGGCTGCGTGCTGTGCGACGCGCAAGGCCGCGTGCTGGGCCAGGGCCATACGCAAAAAGCCGGCGGTCCGCATGCCGAGGTGATGGCACTGCGCGACGCGGCTGCGCAAGGCCATTCGGCCGCGGGCGCCACCGCCTACGTCACGCTGGAGCCCTGCTCGCACCACGGCCGCACCGGGCCGTGCTGCGACGCGCTGATTGCAGCGGGCGTGCGACGGGTGGTGGCCTCCATTGCCGACCCGAACCCGCTGGTGGCCGGACAAGGCTTCGACCGGTTGCGCGCGGCGGGTGTTCAGGTCGACGTGGGCCCCGGCGCCGCCGAATCGCGCGAACTCAACATCGGCTTCTTCAGCCGCATGGTTCGCCGGCAGCCCTGGGTGCGCATGAAGGCGGCGGCATCGCTCGACGGCAAGACCGGGCTGGACAACGGCGTGAGCCAATGGATCACCGCCGAGGCCGCCCGCACCGACGGCCATGCCTGGCGCGCCAGAGCCAGCGCGGTGCTGACCGGCGTGGGCACAGTGCTGGAAGACAACCCGCGGCTCGACGTGCGCCTGGTCGACACCCCGCGCCAACCCCATCTGGTGGTGGTGGACAGCCGCCTGCAAACCCCGCCCGACGCTCACATATTCATAGCGGGCCGCCCGGTGTGGATCTACGCCGCCACCCGAGACGAAGAAAAGGCCGCCGCCCTGGAAGCCCGTGGCGCCACCGTCACCTGCCTGCCGAATGCCGAAGGCAAGGTCGATCTGCCGGCGCTGCTGAAGGACCTGGCCGCGCGCGGCGTGAACGAGCTGCACGTCGAGTCGGGGCACAAGCTCAATGGCTCGATGCTGCGCGAAGGCTGCGTCGACGAGCTGCTGGTTTACCTGGCGCCCAAGCTCATCGGCACCGGCATGGACATCGCGAGCCACATTCACACGGGCGGCCCGCTGACCTCGCTGGCGGGCGTGCTGCCGCTGGAATTCAAGTCGGCCGACATGCTCGGACCCGACCTGCGCATCGTGGCCCGGGTCGCCGGAAGGGACGCGTTCTAGCGTTTGCCCCGAACCGCCCTCGTTCTCTGCGAAAATGTGCGGATGTTTACCGGAATCATCACCGGCGTGGGGCGCATCGCCGCCATTCACGACCTCGGCACCTCCTCCTCCTATGGCAAAAGACTCAGCATTGCGGTGCCCGACGGCTACCTCGATGACGTCGGGCTCGGCGACAGCATTGCGCTCAACGGCGCCTGCATGACCGTCACCACGCTCGTCCCCGAGCGACAGCAGTTCACCATCGACATTTCCGCGGAGTCCCTCGACAAGACCGCCGGCCTGACCGAAGAGGGCAGCCGCATCAACCTGGAGAAGGCCCTGCGCGCGAGCGACCGGCTGGGCGGGCACATCGTGTCGGGCCATGTGGACGGCATCGGCACCGTGAGCTTCTTCGAGCCGGTCGGCGAAAGCTGGGAACTGCGCGTGGTCGCACCCCAGGCGCTGGCCCGCTTCCTGGCCTACAAGGGCTCGATCACCATCAACGGCGTGAGCCTCACCGTCAACACGGTGAAAGACCTGGCCGAAGGCGCCGAGATCAGCATCAACCTGATTCCGCACACCGTCGAAAACACCTCCCTCGGCGGCTTGAAGGCCGGCTCGCCGGTCAACCTCGAAATAGATACCGTCGCGCGCTACGTGGAGCGCATGCTTCAGGCGGGCGTGCTGGTGCCGCCCTCTTCCATGTCTTCCATGCATTCCACGTATTCCAAGGACACAGCCGAATGAACGCCTCCGTCACGCCGATCGGCGCTCCCCACGCCGCGCGCCCCGCGCGCGCCCCCGCCGCGATCTCGCCGGTCGAGGAGATCGTGGCCGAGCTCGCCGCCGGGCGCATGGTGATCCTGGTGGACGAGGAAGACCGCGAGAACGAAGGCGACATCGTCATCGCGGCCGACCACATCACGCCGGAGTCGATCAACTTCATGGCGCGCCACGCCCGAGGCCTGATCTGCCTGACCCTCTCGCGCGAAATGTGCGAGCGGCTGCAACTGCCGCCGATGGTGCAGCGCAACGGCGCCAAGCACTCGACCGCGTTCACCGTGTCCATCGAGGCCGCCGAAGGCGTGACCACCGGCATCTCGGCCGCCGACCGCGCACGCACCGTGCAGGCCGCCGTGGCACCCAATGCCGTGGCCGCCGACCTGGTGCAGCCCGGCCACATCTTCCCGCTGCAGGCGGTGGACGGCGGCGTGCTGATGCGCGCCGGCCATACCGAAGCCGGCTGCGACCTGGCCGCCATGGCCGGCTGCTCGCCCGCCTCGGTGATCTGCGAGGTGATGAACGAAGACGGCACCATGGCCCGCCTGCCCGACCTGCAGATCTTTGCGGCCGAGCACAACCTGAAGATCGGCACCATCGCCGCGCTCATCGAACACCGCAGCCGCGTCGAGTCGCTGGTCGAGAAGGTCGGCTGCCGAGAGATTCAAACCGCCTGGGGCAGCTTCACCGCCCACGCCTTCACCGACAAGCCGAGCGGCGGCGTGCACCTGGCGCTGGTGCGCGGCACCTGGGCGCCGGAAGACACGGTGTCGGTGCGCGTGCACGAGCCGCTGTCGGTGCTCGACGCGCTGGAAATCAACCGCTCGCTGCACTCGTGGAGCCTGGACGCCAGCCTGTCGCACATTGCGACCGAGGGCAAAGGCGTGGCCGTGCTGCTGAACTGCGGCGAAACCGGCAGCGAGCTGCTCGCGCAGTTCGACGGCACCGCGCGCCCCGCGCAAGCGCCCGAGCGCGGCCGCATGGACCTGCGCAGCTACGGCATCGGCGCGCAAATTCTGCGCGAATGCGGCGTGCACAAGATGAACCTGCTGGGCACGCCGCGTCGCATGCCCAGCATGGCGGCAGGCTACGGCCTGGAAATTGCCGGCTACCTCACGAAGGACTGAACGACCATGCAAGGTGCAAACAAGGGCTCTGTCAGCCACAACGGCAAACCGCTCCACGGCAAGGGACTGCGCATCGGCATCGTGCAGGCGCGCTTCAACGCCGACATCACCGACGCGCTGGCCCACGCCTGCCTGTCGGAGCTTGAGGCCCTGGGCGTGAGCGCCTCCGACATCCATCACGTGCAGGTGCCCGGCGCGCTCGAAGTGCCGATTGCCCTGCAGGCGCTGGCCGAGCGCGGCGGCTACCACGCGCTGGTGGCGCTGGGCTGCATCATCCGCGGCGAGACCTACCACTTCGAACTGGTCGCCAACGAGTCGGGCGCGAGCGTGAGCCGCGTCTCGCTGGACTACAAGCTTCCCATCGCCAACGCGATCATCACCACCGAGAACCTCGAGCAAGCCGTTGCCCGGCAGACCGACAAGGGCCGCGACGCGGCCCGCGTGGCTGTCGAGATGGCGCAACTGCTGGCCACCCTTTCATGACCGAAGACACCTCCAAGCCCACCAAGCCGCGCCAGTCGCGCGTCGGACTCACCAGCACCGGCGTTCGCAAGGCTTCGGCCAAGTCGAACCGCAGCCGTGCGCGCGAGTTCGCGCTGCAGGCGCTCTACCAGCACCTGGTGGGCCGCAACGACCCGACCGACATCGACCATTTCACCCGCGACCTCGCGGGCTTTCACAAGGCCGACGCGCTGCACTACGACGCGCTGCTGCACGGCGCGATTCAGGGCGCCGAGCAACTCGACGCGCTGATCCGCCCGCTGCTGGACCGCAAGTTCGAGGAAATCTCGCCGGTCGAGCACGCCGTGATGTGGATCGGCGTGTACGAGTTTCAGAACTGCGCCGACGTACCCTGGCGCGTGGTGCTCAACGAGTGCATCGAGCTGGCCAAGGAATTCGGCGGCACCGACGGCCACAAGTATGTGAACGCGGTGCTCAACGGCCTGGCGCCGCAACTGCGCCCGCTCGAGGTGGAAGCCGACCGGGCTTCGGGGAAAGCGAAGGCATGAGGATCTCGGCGCGCGCACAGCGCATCGAGCCCTTCTATGTGATGGAGGTGGCAAAGGCGGCCGGCGCACTGGCCCGCGAGGTCGCCCACACCGACCGGCCGATGATCTTTCTGAACATCGGCGAGCCCGACTTCACCGCCCCGCCGCTGGTGCAGGAAGCCGCCGCCCGCGCGGTGCGCGCCGGCGCCACGCAGTACACGCAGGCCACCGGCCTGGACCTTCTGCGCGAGCGCATCAGCGGCTGGTACCGCCAGCGCTTCAATGTCGACGTGCCGGCCCGCCGCATCGTCGTCACCGCCGGGGCTTCGGCCGCGCTGCAGTTGGCCTGCCTGGCGCTGATCGACTCGGGCGACGAAATTCTCATGCCCGACCCGAGCTATCCGTGCAACCGCCACTTCGTGAGCGCGGCGGACGGCAAGGCGGTGCTGGTGCCGACCACGGCCGAAGAGCGCTTTCAGCTCACCGCCGACAAGGTGGCCGCCGCCTGGACCGACAAGACGCGCGGCGTGCTGCTGGCCTCGCCCTCCAACCCGACCGGCACCTCGATTGCGCCGGACGAACTGCGCCGCATCCACGAGGTGGTGTCGCAGCGCGGCGGCATCACGCTGATCGACGAAATCTACCTGGGGCTGTCGCACGACGACGCCTTCGGCCAGACCGCGCTGGCCATCGACGACAACGTCATCAGCATCAACAGCTTCAGCAAGTACTTCAACATGACCGGCTGGCGCCTGGGCTGGCTGGTGGTGCCCGAGGCGCTGGTGCCGGTGGTCGAGCGCCTGGCGCAGAACCTCTTCATCTGCGCGAGCACCGTGTCGCAGCATGCGGCGCTGGCCTGCTTCGAGGACGCGAGCATCGCCGAGTACGAACGTCGCCGCGCCGAATTCAAGGCGCGCCGCGACTGGTTCATTCCGCAGCTGAACGCGCTCGGACTGAACGTGCCCGTGGTGCCCGACGGCGCCTTCTACGCCTGGGCCGACTGCACCTCGTTCGCCGAAAAGCTCGGCATTTCGGGCAGCTGGGACTTCGCCTTCGAGACCATGAAGCGCGCCCACGTCGCCATCACGCCGGGCCGCGACTTCGGCACCGCCCAGACTGGCAATTTCGTGCGCTTTTCCACCGCGAGCTCCATGGCACATCTGCGGGAAGCCATCGAACGCCTGCGTGCGATGGCGGAAAACAAGGCGCAATGAGCTACGCGTTTCCTGTTCGCGTGTACTGGGAAGACACCGACGCCGGCGGCATCGTGTTCTACGCCAACTACCTGAAGTTCATGGAGCGCGGGCGCACCGAGTGGCTGCGCTCCCTGGGCATCGAGCAGCGCAAGCTGCGCGAAGACACCGGCGGCCAGTTCGTGGTGAGCGAAACGCAGCTCAAATACCATCGCCCTTCCCGGCTCGACGACGAACTGCTGGTTACAGCCGATCTTCAACAATTGGGCACCGCCTCGTTGATAATCGGTCAGCGCGTGCTATCAAAAACAGAGCAAGAGCGAACAGGTGCCGCGGCACCTGTCTTGCTGTGCGAAGGCACGATCCGCATCGGCTGGGTGGATGCCGCCACGTTGCGTCCCGCACGCATACCGAAACAAGTCACGGGAACCCTCGAGCGCTACCGCGGCTCCATGACTCAACCTATCAAGCCATGAACCAAGATCTTTCCATCATCAATCTCCTGCTCCACGCGAGCTTCGTGGTTCAACTGGTCGTGCTGCTGCTCGTGATCGTCTCGATCGCCAGCTGGGCCGCCATCATTCGCAAGTACTTCTCGCTGCGCCGCATGCGCGCGCTGAACGACGACTTCGAGCGCGAGTTCTGGTCGGGCACCAGCCTGAACGAGCTGTTTGCCTCGGCCGCGCAGAACGCCAAGTTCGCCGGCCCCATGGAGCGCATCTTTGCCTCCGGCATGCGCGAGTATCAAAAGCTGCGCGAGCGCCACGTCACCGACGCCCCCACGCTGCTCGACGGCGCCCGCCGCGCCATGCGCGCGAGCTTCCAGCGCGAGCTGGACGCGGCCGAACAGAACCTGTCGTTCCTGGCCACCGTGGGCTCTGTTTCCCCGTATGTGGGCCTGTTCGGTACGGTCTGGGGGATCATGCATGCCTTCACCGGCCTGGCCGCCCTCACGCAGGTGACGCTGGCCACCGTGGCCCCCGGCATTGCAGAGGCGCTGGTGGCCACGGCCATCGGCCTTTTCGCCGCCATTCCGGCGGTGGTGGGCTACAACCGCTTCGCCCGCGAGATCGACAAGATCGCCATTGCGCTGGAGACCTACATCGAGGAGTTCTCCAACATCCTGCAGCGCAACCTGTCGGCCAACCCGGGTGCCGGCAACGCCGCGTCGTCGGTGGCTCCGGCCAACCGCTGAGCGGAGGCACCACAGATGCCCGCCGTTTCTTCCCGGGGCCGCGGCCGCCGGACGATCAACGAGATCAACATGGTCCCGTTCATCGACGTGATGCTGGTGCTGCTGATCATCTTCATGGTCACCGCCCCGCTCATCACGCCGAGCGTGATCAACCTGCCCACGGTCGACCGCGCCAACAAGCAGCCCGACAAGCCCATCGAAATCGTCATCAAGAGCGACGACGAAGTGCAGATCAAGAAAGACCCGTCCACCGGCACCGGCGGCACGTCGATCCCCATGACGCAGATCGGCGCCGCGGCCAAGCAGGCCCAGGGCGGCGACGACCAGCGCCCGGTGGTCATCAGCGCCGACAAGTCGGTGAAGTACGAAACCGTCGTGAAGGCGATGAACCAGCTCAAGCGCAGCGGCGTGGAGCGCGTGGGCCTGTCGGTCACCACCACGGGCGGCAAATAAGGCATGTCGCTCGCACTGGATCGCCCCGAGTTCGCGCCACCGCCGCAGCGCGGCACGCCGCGTGCCGTCGTGCTGGCCCTCATTGCGCACGGCCTGCTGATTGCCGCGCTCACCTGGGGCGTGCGCTGGAAAAGCGAGGCCGACGAAGGCGCGGTCGATGCCGAGCTGTGGTCGTCCACGGTGCAGCAGGCGGCGCCCCGCCTGCAGGCGCCGCAGGCGCCCACGCCGGTTCCCACGCCGCCCCCTCCGCCTCCGCCTCCGCCACCTCCCGCGCCCGCGCCGGTTCCCAGGCCCGTGCCGCCCGCGCCGCCGCCCCCTGTGGCGAAAGCACCTGAACCCGCGCCTGCGCCCAAGGCGCCCGACATTGCCCTGGAGCGCGAGAAGAAGCTCAAGGAGCAAAAGGAACAGAAAGAGCGCGAGCTCGAAAAGCAGCAGCAGCAAAAGAAGAAAGAGCTGGAGGCCAAGCAGCGCGCCGAGGACGAGGCCGAGAAAAAGCAGGAACAGCAGAAGAAGCTCGCCGACCAGAAAAAGCAGCAGCAGGAAGCCGAAGCCAAGAAGGCCGCGGACGCCAAGCAAGCCGAAGCCAAGAAGGCCGAGGCCGCCGCCAAGCAGGCTGCCGCCGACCGCGCCGCCACGCTCAAGCGCATGCAGGGTCTGGCCGGCGCCAGCGGTGCCGACGATTCGAAGGGCACCGCGATGCGCACGTCCGGTCCGTCGAGTGGCTACGGCGGTCGCATTGCCGCCGCGGTTCGCCCGAACATCACCTTCCCGGATGCCGACACCGTCAACGGCAACCCGGCGGCCGAGTTCGAAGTGAGCCTGGCGCCCGACGGCACCATCGTCGGCGTGAAGCTGAGCAAGTCGAGCGGCCTGCCCGGCTGGGACGAAGCCGCCGAGCGCGGCCTGCGCAAGACCGACAAGGTGCCGCGCGACACCGACGGGCGCATCTTCCCGTCGCTGATCGTGTCGCTGCGCCCCAAGCGCTGACACGTGCGCTGATTGATGCGCGCTGATCGATACGAGGATTCCGGGCGGTTCACACCGCCGCCCTTCGCTCATGGACTCGCCGCGTCCCGACGTGAATGTCGGGACGCGGCGCCTCTAATGCGCAGCTAAGAAAACGGGCCCTTGCGGGCGATTTGCACGCCACCCTGCGCTCGATAATTCGGGCCCATGAATCCCAATGGCCGCATCCGCTACGGCAGCAGTCCGCTGCTCGCCAGCCCCACCCCCGTTTGGCGCAGCAAGTTCATCGTGGCCAGCATCGCCTTCGGCTTCATGCTGCTGGCGGGCCGCGCGGCCTACGTGCAGATCTTCAACAACGACTTCTTCCAGCACCAGGGCGAGGTGCGCTACCAGCGCACGCTGGAGCTGCCCGCCAACCGCGGGCGCATCCTCGACCGCAACGGGCTGATCCTGGCGTCGGACATGCCGGCGCCCAGCATCTGGGCCATTCCCGAGGACATCGAGCGCGACGACCCGGCCACGCAGGCCAAGCTCAAGCAGGCCGCCAAGCTGCTCGGCATGCCGCAGAAAGACTTCGACAAGAAGCTGGAGGACGAGGACAAGAGCTTCGTGTGGCTCAAGCGCCAGGTCGACGAGCCCCTGGCCAAGCAGGTGGCCGCGCTCAACATCAAGGGCATCTACCTGCGGCGCGACTACCGGCGCCAGTACCCCGAAGGCGAGGCGGCGGCGCATGTGTCCGGCTTCACCAATGTGGAAGACATCGGGCAGGAAGGCGTGGAGCTGGCGTTCAACAAGGAGCTGGCCGGCAAGTCGGGTTCTCGCCATGTGCTGAAAGACCGGCTGGGCCACATCGTGGAGGACACCGAGGACCAGGTGCCGCCCACCGAGGGGCACGACGTCCAGCTGAGCATCGACGACCGCGTGCAGTTCGTCGCCTATGAAAAGATCCGCGACGCCGTGGTCGCCAACAAGGCGCGCGCGGGCAGCGTGGTGGTGGTCGATGCGCGCACGGGCGAGCTGCTGGCCATGGCCAACTACCCGAGCTACGACCCCAACGACCGCCGCGCCCTCACCGGCGAGCAGTTGCGCAACCGCGCCATGACCGACGTGTTCGAGCCCGGCTCGACCATGAAGCCGATCACCGTCGCCACCGCGCTGCAACTGGGCCGCGTCACGCCCAACACCATCATCGACACCAACCCGGGGCGCATCACCGTGTCGGGCGCCACCATTCACGACGACGAGAACTTCGGCGTGCTCACGGTGCAGGGCGTGATTCAGAAGTCGAGCAACGTGGGCGCGACCAAGATCTCGCAGCGCATGTCGGCGCAGGAAATGTGGAACTCGCTCACCGCCGTGGGCATCGGCCAGAAGCCGCAGACGGTGTTTCCCGGTGCGGTGACCGGACGGCTGCGGCCATGGAAGTCTTGGCGGCCCATCGAGCAGGCCACCATGTCGTACGGCTACGGGCTGTCGGCGTCGCTGTTCCAGATTGCGCATGCCTACACCGCCTTCGCGCACAACGGCGAGGTGATCCCGGTGAGCCTGCTCAAGAACACCGGCGAGGAGCCCGCCGGCGTGCAGGTGTTCTCGCCGCTGGTGGCCAGCGAAGTGCGGCAGATGATGCATCTGGCCGCGGCGCCCGGCGGCACCGCGCCGCTGGCGCAGACCGAGGGCTATTCGGTGGGCGGCAAGACCGGCACCGCGCACAAGCAGGTCGGCAAGGGCTATGCGAGCAACAAGTACCGCGCCTGGTACACCGGCATGTCGCCCATCGACAAGCCCCGCGTCATCGTGGCCGTGATGATCGACGAGCCCGGCGCGGGCAAGTACTTCGGCGGCCTGGTGGCCGCGCCGGTGTTCAGCCAGGTGGTACAGCAGACGCTGCGCATCCTGAACGTGGTGCCGGACCTGGCTGTGGCGCAGATGGCGCACTGAGCAACCACCGAACGACTTCTTGCGGCCTGAAAAGCAGGCCGAACGGACACACGGCGATAGAATGCGAACTATTCTCATCTTCTCGCACCGCGCCGCTGCCCCGTGTCCGCCCTCCCGATTCCGTCCGAGCCGGCATCCATCGATGCGATCTACCGCGAACACCATGGCTGGTTGCTAGGCTGGTTGCGCCGGCGGCTGGGCGGCGCGCAGTGCGCGGCCGACCTGGCCCACGACACTTTCGTGCGCCTGATGGTGTCGCGCGAGTCGCTGGTGCTGCACGAGCCGCGCGCCTTCCTGCGCACGCTGGCGCATGGCGTGGTGGTGAACCACTGGCGCCGCCAGGACATCGAGCGTGCCTGGCTCGACGCAGTGGCCGTGCTGCCCGAACCGCTCGCGCCCTCCCCTGAAGAACGCCTGCTGGCGCTGGAAACCCTGTGCCGCATCGACGCCATGCTCGACCGGCTCAACCCCAAAGCGCGCACCGCGTTTCTGCTGTCGCAGCTCGACGGCCTGGGCTACGCCGAGATTGCCGTGCAGCTGAAGGTGTCCGAGCGCATGGTCAAGAAATACATGGCGCAAGCCATGCTGCAATGCCTGCTGCTGACGAATTCGTGAGGGGCCTGAGCCTCCCGCTGCCCGACGTGGCCTGCGTGCCGGCCTTCGAAGACCTGCAGCAGGCCGCCGAATGGTTCGCCGTGCTGCAGGCCGGCGCGGTGAGCGACGCCGACCGCCGGCAGTGGCAGGCGTGGATCGACACCGGACCGCGCCAGCGCGCCGCGTGGCGCCGGGTGGAAAGCATCTCCGGCGAGTTCAGTGGACTCAACAGCCTCAATGGTCTGGCGGGCCAGCCCGCGCGCCGCGTGCTCGAACGCGGCGCCACTGCAGCCAACCGCCGCCGCTCGGTGCTGCGCGCGCTGGCGCTCGTGCCTATGGCGAGCCTCGCGGGCCTGGCTGGCTGGATGGCTTCGATGCCTTCCAACGAAATGCCCTGGCGCGGCTGGGTGGCCGCGCACCGCACCGACACCGGTGAACGCCGCGAGGTGGTGCTGGCCGACGGCACCCGGCTGTGGCTCAACACCGCCACCGCGCTCGACGTCGACTTCTCGGCCGGCCTGCGCCGCATCGTGCTCTACAAGGGCGAGGTGCTCATCACCAGCGGCCATGACGACGCCGTGCCCGCCCGCCCCCTGGTGGTCGACGTGCCGCAGGGCCGCCTGACCGCGCTGGGCACGCGCTTTGCCGTGCGCCATGAAGAAAGCGAAGAAGGCAACGCGGTGCGCCTGGCGGTGTTCGAGGGCGCGGTCGCGTCGCGCCCCAGGGGCGGCGACTCGCTCACGCTGGTGGCCGGCCAGCAGACCCGCGTGTTCCCCGACCATGTCGAGCCGCCCGAGCCCCTGGCCGGCTCTGGCGACGACTGGACGCGCGGGATGCTGGTGGCCGACGGCATGCGCCTGGGCGACTTCATCGCCGAGCTGTCGCGCTACCGCCCCGGTTACCTGGGCTGCGCGCCCGAGGTGGCCAACCTGCGCATCGTGGGCGCCTACCCGCTGGCCGACACCGAGCGCATTCTCTCGGCGCTGCAGGCCACGCTGCCCGTGCGCGTGCGCCGGCCGCTGCCTTGGTGGACGGTGGTCGAGGCCGCGCAAGACAGCACGGCCAAACGCTGATTCAAAAAAATTCGAAGTGCAGGTTCCCTTTTGGCGGAGCCGGTTGGCAACACAAGTACCAACCCTTTTCTTTGCCCGAAAGCCGCCATGCCCGTGCCCCTGTCGAACCGCTCCCGCCCAGTCCATCCGCGCCCCTCGCGCCAACTCGCACGCGCCCTGCGCGGCGCCATGGCCGTACTCCCGGTGGTGGCTGCAGTGCAGGCCCTGCCCGCCATGGCACAGGCACAAGCGCGGCCCTCCGCCGCCGCGCGCGACTACGCCATTCCCTCCGGTCCGCTCGGCACCGTGCTGAGCCAGTTCGCGGGCCAGGCCGGCGTGCTGCTGTCGAGCGATGCCAGCCTGACCGCCGGCCTTGCCGCGTCCGGCGTGCGCGGCCGCTTCACGGTCGACGAAGGCTTTGCCGTGGCGCTGGCCGGCACCGGGCTGCAGGCCGTTCGCGGCGCGGGCAACGTCTACGCGCTGCAGCGCGGGCAGGCGGCAGAAACGCTGTCTGAAGTGCGCGTCACGGGCCAGCGCGCGGGCTCGCTCGCGCCGGTCACCGTCACCGCCAGCGCCGAGGAAGAAAGCGGCAAGGGCCCGGGCAAGGGCTTTGTCGCGCAGCGCAGCACCGGCGGCACCAAGACCGACACGCCGCTGCTGGAAACGCCGCAGTCCGTGTCGGTGGTCACGCGCGACCAGATGGATTCGCAAGGCGCCACCACGCTGGTCGAGAGCCTGCGCTACACGCCCGGCATCGTCGCGCAGTACGGCAACACCGACCTGCGGCTGGACTGGCTCACGCTGCGCGGCTTCACGCCGCCGGCGCGCTACCTCGACAACCTGCGCCTGCCCTTCGGCGCGCGCGGCTACTCGCAGCCGCGCATCGAGCCCTGGGGCCTGGAGCGCGTGGAAGTGGTCAAGGGCCCGTCGTCGGTGCTGTACGGGCAGTCGACGCCCGGCGGGCTGGTGAACATGGTGAGCAAGCGCCCCACGCTGGAAACCGTGCGCCAGGTCGAGGTGCAGCTCGGCAGCCACAACCGCAAGCAGACGGCCTTCGACTTCGGTGGCGCGCTGGACGACGACGGCGTGTGGAGCTACCGCCTGGTCGGCCTGCACCGCGAGGCCAACACGCAGTACGACCACGTGTCGGAAAAGAAAAGCTACTTCGCCCCGTCGCTCACCTTCCGCCCCAACGACGCCACCCGCATCACGCTGCTGGCCCACTGGCAAACGCTCGACTCGCCCGGCGGCGGCGGCGCGCCCGCGCTGCCTTCGGCCGGCACGCTGGACACCAGCCGCTACGGCGCATTGCCCACCCGCACCTTCGTCGGCGAGCCGGGCTACGACCGCTTCAACAACCGCCAGCACTTCGTCGGCTACGAGGCCGAGCACAAGCTGAACGACACCTTCACGCTGCGCCAGAACCTGCGCTACGGCAAGGTCGATGCGTACACGCAGCGCGTGCAGGCTTTCTGCCTGGCCGCCTGCAACCCTTCTTCGCTGCTGCGCTATGCATGGGCGTTTCCTGAAACGGCCAAGCTGCTGACGGTCGACACCCAGCTGCAGGCCGACTTTCACACCGGCGCCGTGCGCCACACCGCGCTGGTGGGCGTGGACTATTCCGACGAGAAGTCGTCGTTCGACGAAACCAACCTGCGCATCATCACCACGCCGTTCAACGCCTACCTGCCGGTGTATGGGCGCGACAGCGGCCAGGTGCCGTCGGTGGCCACGCACATCGACCAGCAGCGCCGCCAGACCGGCTTCTACCTGCAGGACCAGATGCACTGGGACCGCTGGAGCGTGGTGCTGGCCGGGCGCCAGGACCGCGCCATCACCGACACCCGCACCCTTACCATGACGCCGCGCCGCCTTGCCAGCGCCAACCAGCGCGACGGCAGGTTCACCGGCCGCGCGGCGCTGATGTACAGCTTCGACAACGGCGTGGTGCCGTACGTGAGCTACTCCACCTCGTTCCAGCCCGCGGCCGGCACCGACCGCCAGGGCAACGTCTTCCAGCCGACCACCGGCCGGCAGACCGAGGTGGGCGTGAAGTACCAGCCCGTGGGCTCCAAGGCGCTGCTCACCGCGGCCGCCTACGAGCTGACGCAGCAGAACGTGCTCACGCCCGATCCGCTGAGCCGCGCCTTCAGCGAGCAGACCGGCGAGGTGCGCGTGCGCGGCCTCGAACTCGAGGCGCGCGGCGAAGTGTTCCGGGGCCTGGACGCCATCGCCTCCTATGCCTACACCGACAGCCGCGTGACGCGCGCCAACCCGAACTCCGCGGGCGTGAGCATCCAGGGCAACCGCTTCGCCTACGTGCCGCAGCGCCAGGCCGCCTTCTGGCTGGAGTACGCGTTCCAGAACGAGGCGCTGGCCGGTCTTACCGTGGGCGGCGGCGTGCGCCACACCAGCGCCACCTACGGCGACAACGCCAACCTGTTCCGCATTCCGGGCGTGACGCTGTTCGACGCCGCCGTGCGCTGGGACCTGGGCCGGCAGTCGCCCGCACTGAAGGGCGTGAAGCTGGCGCTGAACGTGGCCAACGTGGCCGACAAGACCTACGTGGCCACCTGCCTGTCGTCCACCGGTTGCTACTACGGCGAGCGCCGCAGCGTGTACCTGACGGCCGGCTACAGCTGGTAGGCACACAGCGCACCGGTCGTGCACGATGGCACGGATCGGCTCGTTTAGGATCGTCGGCAACTCTCTGCCACCGGCGCTCCTGACATGGTCGACACCCCTCCTGCCGTACGCCTCCAAGACCTGACCCCGCTGCCCTACCAACAGGCCCTGGCCGCGCACCTGCAGGCGCACGAGCCCGAGGTCTGGCACTGGGCCGCATCCGCCGAGGCGCGCGAGGCGCATGCCGCGGCGGTGCGCACCGAGCTGCTGCGCAGCGCATACCGGCTCGACGCCGACGCCCACCCCGATCTGCACGCGCATGCGCAACTGGCGGCGCAGCGCTTGGGCGTCACCGCGCGCATCGCGCTCTACCAGGCACCGAGCGGCGCGACGAATGGCGCGATGAACGCGGCCATCCACTGCGTGCCGGGCGAGGCGCACATCGTGCTCTCCGGCCCGCTGCTGGAGCGCCTGCAAGGCCCCGAGCTGCAGGCCGTGCTGGGCCACGAGCTGGCGCACTACCTGCTGTGGGAGCGCGACGGCGGCATCTACCACGTGGTCGACCGCGTGCTGCACGCCACCGCCGCCGACCCGCGCGCCGATGCGAGCCACCTGCAGGCCGCGCGGCGCTTCGCCCTGTACACCGAGGCCTTTGCCGACCGCGGCGCTTGCGTGGCCTGCAGTGCGCTGGAGCCCGCGGTGAGCGCGCTCATCAAGGTCGAGACCGGGCTCACGCAACCGAACGTGGCCAGCTACCTGGCGCAGGCCGAAGAAATATGCGCCGACACCACCCTGCAGACCCGCGGCACCAGCCACCCCGAAGTGTTTGTGCGTGCCCGCGCCATGCGCCTGTGGACCGAGCGCCAGCACGACGCCGAAGGCTGGCTCGCCAGCGCGCTCGAAGGCCCGCTCGACCTGGGCACGCTCGACATGCTCGGCCAACAGCGCGTGAGCGCGCTCACGCGCTGTGCCATCGCGCAGTTGCTGCAACGCCCCTTTCTGCAGTCGGCATCGCTGCTGGCGCATGCGCGGCGCTTTTTCCCCGACTTTGCGCCGCCCGCCTCGGCCATGCCACCGCCCGAACCGGTACCGGCCGGCCTGCACGACTACCTGGCCAGCGTGCTGGTCGACTTTGTCGCGGCCGACCCCGAGCTGGACGACGTGACGCTCGCCGCCGCGCTCGGCCTGGCCGAGGCCCTGGGCTGCGCCGAACCGTTCGAGCAACGCGTGGTGAAAGACCTGCGCTTTCCCAAGCGCAGCCTCACGCGCGTGAAGCGCGAAGCCACGGCCCTGCTCGACAAGGCCGCCACCTCCCACACGCAGCCCGCCGCCGCATGACTTCACCGACCCCGAGCCCGACCCCCACCGCCGCGCTGCTCCAGCTCCTCGACACCGCCGACACCCACGGCGGCCTGCAGACCGACGACGTGCTCAAGCTGGTGCTGCCGCTGCTGCGCGAGGTCTTGGCCCTGCACGAGCAGGGCCAGGTCGCCGCCCTTGGCACTGCCTTTGCCTACCGCGTGACCGACGTGCCGGCGCTGGCCCTTTCGCAGCCCGAAGGCCAGGCACCGCTGCGCCACCTCGAAGCCATCGCGCCGCTGGAACAACCCGCGGCCTCCGTGCTGCGCGTGGTCGGCGAGCAGCGCATCACCATCGATGCCGACGCAGGCGTCTCGCTCGACAACCTCGAGGTGATGGCCGATGCCGGCCCCGACACGGTGCCCACGCGCCGGGCCTACCTGCCCGGCTACACCGCCTGGGAGCTGCGCCTGGGCCACCACGACGCGCTGAGCGACATCCTGTGCCTGGGCCAGGTGCTGGCCAGCCTGTCGTGCGGGCTGGACTTTGCGGTCGGCGAAGAACTCGCCCGCTTTGCCGCCCACCGCGCCAACCTGTTCGAACTCAACCGCCGCCTGCACCCGGTGGTGGCCGCCGTGATCTTCGAGATGACCGCGCTCGACCGCCACGAGCGCGCGCGCGACCTGCCCTCGGTGATCCGCCGGCTCGAAACCTACCGCGACCAGCCGCTGGACCTGGACCTCGGTCTGGACCGCGTCGCTCCCGCCAGGAACGGCCCCGGCCAGCGCCGCCAGGCCATCCAGCTGCACCTGCGCGACCGCCTGTTCGATCTGTCGCGGCGCAACCGCCTGCTGTACTTCAAGCCCACGCAGGCGCATGTGAACCTCACCATCGCCAGCGTGCCGCTGGTGGTCGACATGCACAGCATCCGCGTCGACCAGCTCTGCGTGTGGGACGGCCGCTTTGCCACCGACATCGCCAGCTGCGACCCCGTGCCGCTGGCGCGCTGGCTGCGCTTCGAAGACCAGCCTTACCTGCCGGGCGCGCTCGACCGCATCCTGCAGGAGGCGCGGCGCGACCGCTCGGAGTACGGCTTCTCGCAGCTGTCGCTGGTCATCGCCTTCCTGCGCTGGCACAACCTGAAGGAAGGGGCCGCCGGCGGACCCGAGCAGGCCGAGCGCATCGCCTCGCCTTTGCTCATGCTGCCGGTCGAGCTCACGCGCAAGAAGGGCGTGCGCGACCAGTACCTGCTGGAAGCCGCCACGCACGAGGCCCAGGTCAACCCCACGCTGCGCCACCATCTGCGACAGCTCTACGGCATCGTGCTGCCCGAGATGGTGGACCTGCGCGAGACGACCATCGAACAGTTCCATGCGCAGCTGTCGGCGCAGATTGCGCAGAGCGAGCCCGGCGTGCAGCTGCGGCTGGTGAAGCAGCCGGAGATTTCGGTGATTCACCAGCGCGCGCGCCAGCGGCTCGAACAGTTCAAGCGCCGCACGCGCGTGCGCACGCCCTCCGCGCTGCCGGTTGCTTCGCAGGACTTCAGCTATGCGCAGGAAGACTTTCGCCCGCTCGGCCTGCAGCTCTTTCATGCGCGCGTGCGCCCAGTGCCGCTGCCGGTGCGCGACGCCGTCGGCGCCAGCCCGCAGCCGCGCGCACCGCAGATGGCCGAGACAGCGACAGCCAATGAAACCGAGCGCACCACGCTCGCCCTGCGCGAGAGCAGCGGCAACCCCTACCAGTGGGACATCGACCTCACGGCCGTGACGCTGGGCAACTTCAACCACCGCAAGATGTCGCTGGTGCGCGACTACTCGGGCCTGGCCGAAAGCGACATGGCCAGCGAGGCTTTCGACCGCGTGTTCTCGCTGCAGCCGCGCCAGGTCGATGCCGAGGCACCGCCCGCGCTGCCGCTGGCCGACCAGTGGCCGGTGGTGCAAGGCGACGCCACGCAGACCGCCGCGGTGGCGCTGGCGCGCACCGGCACCAGCTACATCATTCAAGGGCCGCCCGGCACCGGCAAGTCGCAGACCATCACCAACCTGATTGCCGACTACGTGGGCCGTGGTCAGCGCGTGCTGTTCGTGTGCGAAAAACGCGCCGCCATCGACGTGGTGTTCCACCGCCTGCGCCAGCAAGGGCTGGACGAGCTGTGCTGCATGATCCATGACTCCCAGGGCGACAAGAAGGCCTTTGTGCAGAACCTGCGCAAGACCTACGAGCAGTGGCTGGAAGCGCCCGAGGCGCTCACGCAGGAATCGGCCGAACGCAGCCGCGTGCTCGATGCCATGCAGCTCGACCTGCGCGCGCTCGAGCGCTTCGACGCCGCCATGCGCGACGTGCCCGACCACCTTGCGGTGACGCTGCGCGAACTGGTGGCGCGGCTCATCGCACTGAAGGCCGACGACCCCGCCCTCACGCCCCTGCAAGCCGAAGCCCTGCCCGCCTTCGCGGCCTGGCGGCGGCATGCCGAACTGGTATCGCGGCTGCACCTGGCCGTGACCGAAAGCCTGGGCGCGCCCAGCCTGGCACAGCATGTGTTCGCGCAACTGGCGCCCTCGCTGCTGAAGCAGGAGAAGCCGCTTGCGCGGCTGGTGGACCTGAGCGAACGCGCCGTCGAGCTGAGCGGCGCCTGCCGCGACGCGCTCACCGACGCATGGCCGCCGCTGGCCAATGACGCAACGCTGTGGCGCGACGCGCTGGCCGTGGTAGCCGACGCCCGCCGCGTGGGCGCACTGGCCGCGCGCGGGCAGCTTGCGCTGCTCGACGCCACGCACCCGAGCAGCGTGGCCCTTGGCACGGCATTGGCCGAACGCCGCACGCTGCAACAGGCACTCGACGACACGCTGCAACGCACCGGCCACTGGCGCGACAAGCTCTCGCCCGGCGACACCGAAGCCGGCCTCGCGCAGGCCCGTGCACAACAAGGCTCGCTGCTGCGCTGGCTCCAGCCCTCGTGGTGGCGACTGTCGGGCGAACTGAAGCGGCGCTACAACTTTGCCGGGCACGCGGTGCGCCCGCAGCCCGCGCAGATCCTTCAAGACCTGCTGGCCGAACACACCGCGCGCGCCGCGCTGCAAAAGCAGGCCCAGCAGCTGGAGGCCGACTACGGTTGCACCGACGCCGAGGCCTTCACGCAGGAACTGCAGGCGATGCGCGGCACCGACGACAGCACCAGCCTGCGCGCGGAATTCAAGTCGTACCTGCGCACGGAGCCTGCGCCTTCAGCCAGCCGCAGCGTCGAAAAGCTCGCCGCCGCCGGCACGCGCACCGACACGCTCGACGCGCTGTGGCGCGAGCTGGTGCACGACGTGTCCGCCCAGCCGCTGAACGCGCTCGAACCATTGGCCCGCACCCTGCGCGAGCAGGCCGACGCCCTGCCCTCCGTGCTGCAGCCGCTGCAGGAACTGGCCGATGCCGACCCCGCCGTGGCCGCCGCGCTGCGCAGCTTGCCGCTGCCTCCCGATGCCATCGAGTTCGCCGTTGCGCGCGAAGGGCTGGAGCGCGTGTACCGCACCGAACGCTGGCTGCCGCGCTTCGACGGCGCCACGCTCGCGCGCCATGCGCAGCGCCTGGGCGATGCCGAGCGCCAGTTGCTGGAGCGCAATGCGCGCACGCTGGCCGCCGCGGTGCGCCAGCGTTTTCGCGACCATGTGCAAAAAAGCGCCCTGCCCGCCAGCCAGCTCGATGCCGACGGCAAGGTCTTCAAGAAGAGCTACAACGCGGGCCGCCGCGAGCTGGAGCACGAGTTCGGCAAGACCATGCGCTACAAGGCCATCCGCGAACTGGCCAGCGGCGACACCGGCCGCGTGGTGCGCGACATGAAACCCATCTGGCTCATGAGCCCGCTGTCGGTGTCCGACACGCTGCCGCTGGCGGCCGACCTGTTCGACGTGGTGATCTTCGACGAGGCCAGCCAGATCCCGGTGGAAGAAGCCGTACCCGCGCTGTACCGCGCGCCGCAGATCATCGTGGTGGGCGACGAGATGCAGTTGCCGCCCACCAGCTTCTTCTCGTCGAGCCGCGACCCGGAGGACGACACCGTGTCGGTCGCCGACGACGACAGCGAAGGCGAAAGCGAAGGTGACCGCATCGCCGTGGTGCTGGATGCCGACAGCCTGCTCAACCAGGGCGCGCGCAACCTGCCGGCCACGCTGCTGGCCTGGCACTACCGCAGCCGCTACGAGTCGCTCATCGGCTTCTCGAACGCGGCCTTCTACGCGGGCAACCTGTACACCATTCCGGACCGCAGCCTGCCCGCGCCGGAGCGCGCGGAAATTCTGGTGCAGTCCCGCAGCCCGTCCGACGAATCGGTGAAGGCGCACGTCGATGCGTTGCTCTCGCGCGCCATCAGCTTTCACCGCGTGAGCGACGCGGTGTACGAGAACCGAATCAACGACGGCGAGGCGCGCCACATTGCGCAACTGGTGCGCGAGCTGCTGCGCCGCGAGACCGGGCGCAGCCTGGGCATCGTGGCATTTTCGGAAGCGCAGCAAGGCGAGATCGAGGACGAGCTGAATACGCTGGGCGCGGTCGACGCCGAATTTGCGGCCCGGCTCGAAGCCGAATACGTGCGCGAGGAGAACGACCAGTTCTGCGGCCTCTTCATCAAGAACCTGGAGAACGTGCAGGGCGACGAGCGCGACATCATCATCCTGAGCATCTGCTACGGCCCCAACCCCGAGGGCCGCATGCTGATGAACTTCGGCCCCATCAACCAGCGTGGCGGCGAGAAGCGGCTCAACGTGATCTTCAGCCGCGCGAAGCACCACATGGCGGTGGTCTCCACCATTCGCCACGAGGCGATCACCAACGACCACAACGAGGGTGCCGCGGCGCTGAAGAACTTCCTGCGCTATGCGGAGTGCCTGTCGCGCGGCGACGCGGACACGGCGCGGCGCGTGCTCGAAGGCATGAACCCGCTCACGCGGGGCGCGGGCAAGGTGGCAGGGCATGCGCGTGCGGACGAGATCAGCGCGCAGATCGCCGAGGCGCTGCGCGCGCGCGGCCATGCGGTGGACGAACAGGTGGGGCAGTCGCGCTTTCGCTGCGACCTGGCGGTGCGCGCCGCGGGCGATGCGCAGGGCGCGGAGGGTGAGCAGTCCTCACAGTCTTCGCCGTCCTCACATTACGCGCTCGGCATTCTGGTGGACACCGCCGCGCACTACGAGAACCGCAACGTGCTGGAGCGCTATGTCTCGCGCCCGCGCATTCTGAACGCTTTCGGCTGGCAGGTGCTGCAGGTGCTGGCCAAGGACTGGCTGCATGGGCCGCACGCCGTGCTCGAGCAGATCGAGCAGGCGCTGGCAAAGAAGACCGAAGGGGTCAGCGCAGAACGCTGAGGCGCTTCACGTCGAGCTCGGTCTTGCCGGTAAGGCGATCCTTGTCGAACTCGCCGGTGAGCTCCACGCGCACCTTGTCGTCGATCTTCACGCCAGGCGGAAAGTACTTGGCGTCGATCTCCACCTTCATGCGGCCGGTGTCGTCGGCAAAGGTGTAGTGCTCGCCGCCGTCGTGCGACACGATCACGCCGCGCAGCGTGGCGTGCTGGTCGTCCTGCCCGGTCTCCAGCAATTGCTTCACGCTCAGCGCGGGCACCGTGCTCGGGCCGACGTACTGGGCCGATGCGGCAAAAGGCAGCGCCAGCGCGAGGGCCAGCGTGCTTGCGAGGGTCAGTTTTTTCATGGCGAGTTCCTCCTTGAACTGCAGTGGTTGCAAAGCAGCAGGGATCCTAGCGAGCCCCCCAATGGGCCCACGTCAGCCAAGCTCTTGATCAGTCGTAGACGATCAACGCCTTGCCCGCTTCCGCCTGCGCCGTCCAGCTGGCCAGCGCCGCATCGGTCGGGAAGAACTTGGCGCGCTCGCCCAGTTGCAGTTCGACCTGCGCCCCCGCGCGCGCCATCGACAACCGAACCGACAGGCCTTGTATCAGCTCACCCACTTCGGTCTGCTCCTTGCGTGGCGGAAAGTCTTTCAGCAGGCGCGCGATGTCGGGCGCCTTGCCGTTCACCGCCACGCGCAGGAACTTGCCGAAGCGGCAGCGCGCCGTGGCCAGGTCCCACACCTGCTGCACCTGAAAGCGCGCCTCGAAACCACCGCGCGCCGGTTGCAGCCGGCCGCTGACGATGACCAGCTCGTCGTCCTTCAGCGTGTTGCGGTTGGCGTTGATGAGCGCCTCGTCGGCCGTGGCGTCGATCGACTCCGACTTGTCGTCGAGCTTGAAGATCGCCAGCCGTCCGCGTTGCCCGTTGATCACCCGAAAGTCGCTCACGATGCCGGCAATCACCTGCTGGTCGCGGCTGTCGAGCAGGTCGCCGATTTCGCGCTTGCAGAAGCGCCGCACTTCGTGCGACACCTCGTCGAACAGGTGGCCCGACAGGTAGAAGCCGACCGCCGTTTTCTCCAGCGTCAGGCGCTCCTTCACGCCCCAGGGCGTGGCGTCGACCAGGTCGGGCTCGGCGGTGGCCGAGCCGTGTTCGGCGTCGCCGAAGATGTCGACCTGCGCCGCATTGGCCGCGGTCGCGTTGGAGAACTCGAAGGCACGGTCGACCGACGCGAGCAGCGACGCGCGGTTCTGCTGAATGGCGTCGAACGCGCCCGCCTTGATGAGCGCCTCGACCGTGCGCTTGTTGATGCGCTGGCGGTCGATGCGCACGCAGAAGTCGAACAGGCTCTTGAACGGCCCGCCCTCTTCGCGCGCCCGCACCACCGCCTCTACCGCGAGCTGGCCCGTGCCCTTCACGGCGCCCAGGCCGTAGCGAATCACCTTGTCGGTGACCGGCTCGAAGCGGTAGTTGCCGCGGTTCACGTCCGGCGGCTCGAAGGTGATGCCGAAGTTTTTCTGGGCGTCCTCGAACAGCAGCTTGAGCTTGTCCGTGTCGTCCATTTCCACGGTCATGTTGGCGCAGAAGAATTCGGCCGTGTAGTGAACCTTGAGCCAGCCCGTGTGGTACGCCAGCAGCGAATACGCGGCTGCGTGCGACTTGTTGAAGCCGTAGCCCGCGAACTTCTCCATCAAGTCGAAGATTTCGTCGGCCTTGTCCTGCGGAATACCGTGCGTGGACAGCGCGCCCGCGCGGAATTTCTCGCGGTGCTCGGCCATTTCCTCGAGCTTTTTCTTGCCCATGGCGCGGCGCAGCAGGTCGGCGCCGCCCAGCGAGTAGCCGCCCAGGATCTGCGCGGTCTGCATCACCTGTTCCTGGTAGACCATGATCCCGTAGGTTTCCGACAGCATCTCGGCCACGGCCGGGTGCGGATACTCCACCTCTTCACGGCCGTGCTTGCGCGCCACGAAGCTGGGAATCAGGTCCATCGGGCCGGGGCGGTACAGCGCGTTCAGCGCAATCAGGTCTTCCAGCCGCGTGGGCCGCGCGTCTTTCAGCATGCCCTGCATGCCGCGCGATTCAAACTGGAACACGGCCTCGGTCTTGCCGTCAGAAAACAACCGGTAGGTGGCCGCGTCCTTCAGCGGAATGTTCTCGAACGCAAAGTTCTCCTGGCCCTTGTGGCGCTTCATGATGAACTCGCGCGCAATCTCCAGGATGGTGAGCGTGGCCAGGCCCAAAAAGTCGAACTTGACGAGGCCGATGGCCTCCACGTCGTCCTTGTCGTACTGGCTCACCGCGGAGTCGCTGCCGGGCTGCTGGTAGAGCGGGCAGAAGTCGGTGAGCTTGCCCGGCGCAATGAGCACGCCCCCGGCATGCATGCCGATGTTGCGGGTCATGCCTTCGAGCTTTTGCGCAAGCTCGACCAGCATGCGCACTTCTTCTTCCTTCTCGATGCGCTCCGCCAGCTGCGGCTCCATCTCGATGGCGTAGTTGTTCTTGTCGCCTTCTATCTTTTTCTCGGGCGGGTACTGCAGCGTGACCGACATGCCCGGCTTGTTGGGAATCAGCTTGCTGATGCCGTCGCAGAACATGTAGCTCATGTCCAGCACGCGGCCCACGTCGCGGATGGCCGCGCGCGCGGCCATGGTGCCGAAGGTGGCGATCTGGCTCACGGCGTTGCGGCCGTACTTGTCCTTCACGTAGTCGATCACGCGGTCGCGGTTGCCCTGGCAGAAGTCGATGTCGAAGTCGGGCATCGAAACGCGCTCGGGGTTCAGGAAACGTTCGAACAGCAGCTTGTATTCGAGCGGGTCCAGGTCGGTGATCTTCAGCGCGTAGGCCACCAGCGATCCAGCGCCCGAGCCCCGGCCGGGGCCCACCGGGCAGCCATTGCTCTTGGCCCACTGGATGAAGTCGCCCACGATCAGAAAGTAGCCCGGAAACCCCATGTTCAGGATCGTGTTGATCTCGAACTCCAGCCGCTCCACATAGCGCGGCCGTTCGGCCTCGCGTTTGGCCTCGTCGGGGAACAGGTGCTTCAGGCGCACCTCCAGGCCCTCGAACGATTCCTGGCGGAAGAAGTCGTCGATCGGCATGCGCACGCCTTCGGAGACGAAGGGCGTAGGAAAGTCGGGCAGCTGCGGCTTGCCCAGCACCAGCGTGAGGTTGCAGCGCTTGGCTATTTCGACCGTGTTGGCCAGCGCGCTCGGCACGTCGGCGAACAGCGCCTGCATTTCGGCGCTCGACTTGAAATACTGTTCGTGAGTGAAGCGGCGCACGCGGCGCGGGTTGCCCAGAATTTCGCCTTCGGAAATGCACACGCGCGCCTCGTGCGCCTCGTAGTCTTCGCGCGCGGCAAACTGCACCGGGTGCGTGGCGACCACCGGCAGCTTCAGCCGGGCCGCGAGCTTCACGGCGGCAATGACGTGGGGTTCGTCGTGAGGGCGGCCGGCGCGCTGCAGCTCGATGTAGAAGCGGTGCGTGAAGATGCCGGCCAGCCGCAGGGCCAGTTCGGCCGCGCGTTCTTCCTGGCCCTGCAGCAAGGGCTGGCCCAGCGGCCCGGCCTGCGCGCCCGACAGGGCAATGAGCCCGCCCGACAGCTCCTCGATCCATTCGAGCTTGCAGGCGGCCTGCGACTGGCCGCGGCTCACGTTCTGCGTCCAGGCGCGCGCGAGCAGCTCGGACAGATTCAGGTAGCCCTCGGTGCTTTGCACCAGCAGCACGATGCGGGTGAGCGCGCCGGGCTGCTTGCCCAGCCCGTCGACGAACACCTCGGCGCCGATGAGCGGCTTGACGCCCTTGCTGCGCCCCTGCTTGTAGAACTTGATGGCCCCGAACAGGTTGTTCAGGTCGGTGATGGCCAGCGCGGGCTGGTGGTCGGAGGCCGCGGCCTTGATGGCTTCGTCGATGCGGTTGGTGCCGTCTACGACGGAAAATTCGGTGTGCAGGCGCAGGTGAACAAACATCTGGCCATTGTAGAAACCGGCACCCCACGATGTGGGTTGGCGATCCCTACAATCTCGCCCCGTGCAAGAGATTTTGAATATCGCGGCCTACAAATTCGTAGGCATCCACGACAGCCCCGAGCTGCGTGAAGACCTGCGCGCCCGCGCCCAGGCCCTGGACCTCATGGGCACCATCCTGCTGGCGCCCGAGGGAATCAATCTGTTCCTGGCCGGCCCCGCCGACGGCGTACGCGCCTTTTTGGCCTATTTGCGTGCCGATGCGCGCTTTGCCGACCTCGAAGCCAAGGAAAGCTGGTCCGCGGCCCAGCCCTTCAGGCGCATGCTGGTGAAGCTCAAGCGCGAGATCATCCGCATGGACCACCCCGCCATTCAGCCCGCCGCGGGCCGGGCGCCCGGCGTGGACGCGCCCACGCTCAAGCGCTGGCTCGACCAGGGCCATGACGACGAGGGCCGCGAAATTGCCCTGCTGGACACGCGCAACGACTTCGAGGTCGACGAAGGCAGCTTCGACGGCGCCATCGACTGGCGCATCACCAAGTTCACCGAGTTCCCGCCCGCGCTGAAGGCGCACCGCGCCGACTTCGCGGGCAAGACGGTGGTGAGCTTTTGCACCGGCGGCATCCGCTGCGAGAAGGCCGCCATATTGATGCGCGAGGAAGGCATCGCGCATGTGCTGCAGCTCGAAGGCGGCATCCTGAAGTACTTCGAGCAGGTGGGCGGCGCGCACTACCACGGCGACTGCTTCGTGTTCGACGGCCGCCGCGCCCTGGCGCCCGACCTGAGCGCGCGCGCGGTCGACGCCAGCGCCCGCGCGGCGGAAGACACCGACCTCTCGCTCGGCTTGAAGCAATAGCCAGCAGCAGCCCAAGCCACAACCGAATCAACCGACAGCCCCCATGCGCATCCTCCTGGTGGAAGACGAAGTGGACATGGCCTCCTGGCTGATCCGGGCGCTGACCCAGAGCGGTTTTGTGGCCGACCACGCCCCCGACGCGCGCACGGCCGAAGCCTTCATGGCCGGCACCGAGTACGACGCCATCGTGCTCGACCTGCGCCTGCCCGACAAGCACGGCCTGAGCGTGCTGGCCGACATGCGCAACGCGGACGACCGCACGCCGGTGCTCATCCTCACCGCGCAAAGCGCTTTGCAAGACCGCGTGCGCGGCCTGAACCTGGGCGCGGACGACTTCCTGACCAAGCCCTTCGAGCTGGTCGAGCTGGAGGCGCGCATCGCGGCGCTGGTGCGGCGCAGCCGCGGCAAGCAGCACCCGCGCCTGCAGTGCGCCTCGCTGGCCTACGACAGCGAAAGCCACGCCTTCACGCTGCGCGGCACGCTGCTGTCGCTCACGCCGCGCGAGCAGGCCGCGCTCACCGCCTTGCTGATGCGCAGCGGCTCGCCCGTGGGCAAGTCGCAGCTGTTCGCCAAGGTGTTCACCAACGACAGCACCGCGGGGCCCGACGCCATCGAGGTGGTGCTGCACCGGCTGCGGCGCAAGCTGGCCGACAGCGACGTGCGCATCGTGACCGTGCGCGGCCTGGGCTACATGCTCGAGAGCATCGGCGATGGCTCCCCCGCTCCCGCCACCCTCCCCGCCGACCTTGCCGACGGCCACTGACCCCCTGGCTCGGCACGGCCCGCAAGGCCCGCACGAGCCCCCGCAGCGCTTCGGCATTCGCGCGCGCCTGCTCGCGCTGCTGCTGCCCGGCATCGTTGCGCTGCTCGCGCTGGACAGCTGGAACGACTACCAGGCCCTGACCGACTCGCTCGTGGTCGCCTACGACCAGAGCCTGCTGGAGCCCGTGCAGGCGCTGGCCAACGGCATCGTGGTGGCCAGCGACGGCAGCGTGCGCGTGCAGGAGCCCTTCTCGATCCAGGCGATGTTCGAGTCGACCCACCTGCGCTACAAGTACCTGCACGTGGGCGTGCAGCGCATCCCCAAGGGCCAGACGCTGGACGTGAACACGCCCGAGACCACGCTCATGGGCGTGCCCGGCCTGCCCCGCCCCGCGCAGCGACCGCCCGACGGCACGCCGGTGTTCTACGACGCGGTGCACGAGCAGCACCCGGTACGCGTGGCCGCGCTGCGCCAGACGGTGTACGACACGGTGCACGCGGGCGTGGCGTACAGCGTGCTCATTCAGGCGGCCGAGGGCACCGGCCCGCGCACCGAGGCGCAGGCAGAGTCGCTGCGCCAGGAGCTGCTGCGCGACACGCGCATGGTGCTGGTGATGGCGCTGCTGGTGTGGCTGGGCGTGGCCTGGACGCTGCGCCCGCTGGAGCGCCTGCGCCGGTCGCTGCGCGAACGCCCGCGCGACGACCTCCAGCCGCTGGACGCCAGCGGCGTGCCGCAGGAGGTGGTGCCGCTGGTGGATGCGGTGAACCACCACATCGCAAGCCACCGGCGCATGGCGGCCGAGCAGGCGCAGTTTCTGGCCGACGCCTCGCATCAATTGCGCACGCCGCTCGCCATTCTGTCGATCCAGGCCGGCTATGCGGTGCGCGAGACCGACCCGGCGCGCATGCGCGAGTCGCTGCACGCCATCGTGGCGCAGCTGTCGCGCACGCGCCGCCTCAGCGAGCAACTGCTGGCGCTGGCCCACGCCACCAGCGACGACGACATGGCGTCGGCCGAGCGCTCCGTGGTCGACCTCAACGCCATTGCGCGCGGCGTGGTGCTGCAGTACCTGCCGCTGGCGCGCGAGAACGACCAGGACCTGGGCTGGGTCGACGCGCGCGGCGACGCGCCCTCGGCAACCCAAACCGATGAAGACGCCGACGGCACCGACGAAGCCGGCGACGAAGACGACCCGCCCGTGCTGCCCGTGATGGCCAACGCCGCCGAGCTGCACGAGGTGCTCGCCAACCTCGTGCACAACGCCATCAAGTACACGCCGCGCGGCGGCAACATCACGGTGACCGTGCGGCGCGACGCCTCCAGCGCGCTGGCCGAGGTTTGCGACAGCGGGCCGGGCATTGCGCCCGAGCGGCGCGACAGCGTGTTCGAGCGCTTCCACCGCGACCCGTCCAACCCTGGCGGCGCGGCGCACGGCGCGGGCCTGGGGCTGACCATTGCGCGCGGCTATGCGCGGCGCAACGGCGGCGAGATCGAGCTCGACAGCGCGGACATGCCGGAGAGCGCAACGGGCGGTGGGCTGCGCGCGATCCTGCGGCTGCCGCTGCACGCTTTCTGAAGGCGCTGGCGCGGGTCTCGGAGGCCCGTTTTTCCAAGGGTTTCACCGGATACGCCGGTACGTGATTACACGTATTTTGGGGGCTCAAGAGGCGTTTGCGACTTCTCCGAAAGGCGATTGAAAGCCTCGATTTCTAGACTGCGCTCCTTCCCAACGAAGGAGACTTATGCAGCACCCGCACGGTGAAGATCCGGCCTCGCACGCGCTTCGGCCCGCATCGAAATTCAAGAAAGACTACTACGGCGGCGCCCTGCTGATCGTCATCGGCCTGGCCGCGGTGTATGCCGGCGTCGGCTACCGCGTGGGCGAGCTCGCGCACATGGGGCCGGGCTTTTTCCCGGTCGCGCTGGGCGGCTTGCTGGCCCTGACCGGGCTGCTCATCGCGGTGTCCGCGCGCGGCGAAAAGCCTGCCGCCGGCGCCAGCGAAGAAGCGGTGTCGCACGGGCATCCGGGCGGCATGCCCGACCTTCGCGGCTGCATCTGCATCATTCTGGGCATCCTCGCGTTCCTGCTGCTGGGCGAGTACGGCGGCCTGCTGCCGGCCACCTTCGCCATCGTGTTCATCTCGGCGCTCGGCGACCGCGACAACACGCTGACCGAGGCGCTGCTGCTGTCGCTGGCGATGTGCTTCATTGCCGTGGTTGTCTTCTGGTGGGCGCTCAAGTTGCAGCTCCCCCTGTTCCAGTGGGGAGGCTGAAATCATGATCGGTCAATCGCTACACGACCTGTGGTTCGGCTTCGGCGTGGCCTTCCAGGGCTCGAACCTGATGTGGTCCTTCTTCGGCGTGCTGGTGGGCAACCTGATCGGCGTGCTGCCGGGCATGGGTGCGCTGCAGGCCATCTCCATCCTGCTGCCGCTCACCTACGTGATGCACCCGGTGCCCGCCATCCTGATGCTGGCCGGCATCTTCTACGGCTCGCAGTACGGCGGTGCCATCGGCGCCATCCTGATGAACATGCCCTCGCACCCGCCGCATGCGGTGACCTGTCTGGACGGGTACCCCATGACCAAGCAGGGCAAGGGCGGCGTGGCACTGGGCATCACGATGATCGCCTCGTTCTTCGCGGCCTCGGTCGGCATCATCGTGATGATCTTTGCCTCGCCGCTGCTGGTGCAGATCGCGTTCAAGTTCGGTCCGACCGAGATCTTCTCCATCATGCTGCTGGGCTTGCTGGCCGGCTCCACCATGTCGCGCGGCTCGCCGCTCAAGGGCGTGGCCATGACCCTCTTCGGCCTGCTGTGCGGCGTGGTCGGCACCGACGTGAACAGCGGCAGCTTTCGCTTCGCATTCGGCCTGCCCGAGCTGAGCGACGGCCTGGAGCTGGTGGCCATTTCGATGGGCCTGTTCGGCGTGGCCGACTTCCTGCTCAACGTGAACCGCATGAAGAGCATCGGCGACACCGGCACGCTCAAGCTGAGCGACATGCGCCCGAGCAAGGAAGAGCTCAAGCGTGCCTTCCCGGCGATGATCCGCGGCACCATCGTGGGCACGGTGTTCGGCGCGATGCCCGGCACGGGCCCGACCATCACCACCTTCATTGCCTATGCGCTGGAGCGCAAGATCTCGAAGACGCCGAACAAGTTCGGCACCGGCATGATCGAAGGCGTGGCGGGCCCCGAGGCCTCGGCGCACTCGAAGACGCAGGTCGACTTCATTCCGACGATGAGCCTGGGCATTCCGGGTGACGCGGTGATGGCGCTCATCCTGGGTGCGTTGCTGATCCAGGGCATTCAGCCCGGTCCGCAGCTCATCACCGAGCACCCGGACATTTTCTGGGGCCTGATTGCCTCGTTCTGGATCGGCAACGTGATTCTGGTGGTGCTGAACGTGCCGTTGATCGGCGTGTGGGTCAAGCTGTTGAAGGTGCCCTACAAGTACCTGTTTCCGGCCGCGATGTTCTTCATTGCAACGGGCGTGTACAGCACGCAGAACAGCCTGTTCCAGATCTGGGAAGTGCTGGCGTTCGGTATTGTGGGCGCCGTGCTGATGTCGCTCGAATTCTCGGTGGCGCCAATTCTGCTGGGCTTCGTGCTCGGGCCGATGGTGGAAGAGAACTTCCGCCGTGCGCTGCTGCTGTCGCGTGGTGACATGTCGGTGTTCTTGTCGCGTCCGATCAGCGGCACCTTCATCGGGCTGTGCGTTCTGCTGCTGGCCGGCGTGGGTTACTCGGCCTGGCGTGCACGTGGTGGCCGCAATGCGATCGTCGAGTTGCCCAAGGCACCGAACGGTGCGTCGCCGTCCGAGACCGTGGTCATCGGCAACGAGTAATGCTTTGAACCTGTGTGGCGCTGCGAGTGCCACACCAAGAAAAAAGGGCCCGATGCGTTGGGCCCTTTTTGCGTCTGGTGTTTGGTGGTTGGTGTTTGGTGGCCGGTGCTGTTCAGGGCGACGCTCACGCCGACGGGGTGCCTTGCTCCGCGAATGTCCCCCGCTTCGCTCCTCCTTTATTTCGCTGCGCAAGGCACCCCATCGACGTGAGCGTTGTTAGGAGCGGTGGTTGATCGAGCGATCACCCAGAGCGTGCCCCAGTGCACAGAGCGTCGGGTGCTCCCCGCAGCGAAACAAAGGAGGAGGTGCGGTAGCCCGAAGCCCCGGGGGACATTCGCGGAGGGGAGTACCCGGCGGCCTGTGCACGCGCCCTGAACAAGAGACAAGGGCAGAAATCAAACAGGCGTAGTGCCCACATCGGCATCCCGCACGCCAAAGGGGTGCCCCGGCAGCGGAATGAATTCAGTCTCGCCAGCGACATGCCCCATGCGCTGCGCAGCCCAATCGGCACCGGCTTCGAGGATGCGTTCGCGCCGGCTGGAGACAAAGTTCCAGGTGATGTAGCGCGGGCCGTCCAGCGGCTCGCCACCGATCACCATCAGACGTGCCGCAGTCGCCGCCGTCAGCACCGCGCCCTGCCCGTCGGGCAACACCGCCATCGTGTGCGCCTCGACCGGCTCGCCGTTGACCGCAATGTCGGCATCGACCGCATAGACGGCCAGCTCCGGCGCCAACGCCGGCAATTCGAAACGCCCGCCCGCAGGCAAGGCAATGTCGAGGTACACGGTCTGCGACAAGGTCTTCACCGGCGAGCGCGCGCCAAAGGCTTCGCCCACGAGCACACGCACATTGGCGCCCTGCACCACCACCTCGGGAATGGCCTCGGACGGCGTGTGCACGAAGCTGGGCTCGGCCTCTTCATGCGCCCGCGGCAAGGCAGCCCACAACTGCAGCCCGTGATTGACATAGGTGTCGGCCTTCAGCCGCTCGGGCTTGCGCTCGGAGTGCACGATGCCGCGCCCGGCGGTCATCCAGTTGATGGCGCCGGGCAAGATTTCCTGCACGCTGCCCAGGCTGTCGCGGTGCATCATTGCGCCCTCGAACAGGTAGGTGACGGTCGACAGGCCGATGTGCGGATGCGGCCGCACATCGTGCTCGCTGCCCGGCTGCTCGGTGGCCGGGCCGAAATGGTCGAAGAACACGAAAGGGCCGACCGAGCGGCGCTGCGCCGCAGGCAGCAGGCGCCGCACCTTGAAGCCACCACCCAGGTCCTTGTCATGCGGCTTGAGCAGTTGTTGGGTGTGGGCGGTGGTGTCGGTCATCTCATGTACTCCGTGGGGCTGGTTTTTTTCTGACTCAGGCGCGCGCTGCGGCCACTGCGCCAATGCGCTCGCCGAAGGCACGGGCGGTGTCCAGGTCGCCCTTGGGAATCTCGGCCGAGCTCGCGTCCGACGGCGACTGCGTCAGCAGGCCGCCGTAGCCGCCCACGTAGTTCATCGAGTCGCGCGTGGCGGCCTTGTTGTTGGTCGGCAAGATGCCCATGCTGACCCACAGGCCGCTGTGCTGCATGGCCAGCGTCCACAGGTAGGTCAGGGTGGTGCCCTTGTCGCCGTTCATGGTGGCGCTGTTGGTGAAGCCGGCAAAGAGCTTGTCCTTCCAGCCCTGGGTGAACCAGACCTTGGACGACGCGTCGGCAAACTTCTTGAACTGCCAGCTCACCCCGCCCATGTAGGTGGGCGAGCCGAAGACGATCATGTCGGCCGCGGCCAGCAGCTCCCAGCCGCCTTCGGGCAGGTTGCCCTCGGCATCGATGGCGAGCAACTGCGCGCCCGCGCCGTCCGCCACGGCCTGCGCCACGCGTTGGGTGTGGCCGTAGCCGGAATGGAAGACGACGACGATATTTGCCATGGTGAGAGCTCCTGGGTGAGTGGACGGGTGAGTCAGAGGGTCAACGAATCAACGGTGAATCAGCGCTTGTCGATGCTGAAGCGACCGGGGCCGAAGGCAGCGAACGAGAGCAGGCCGCCGGCAATGGCCATGTTCTTGAAGAACTGGATATTCTGCGTCGCGTCGGCCCAGAACTTGTGAAAGAACAATGCAGTTGCCACGGTGAAGATGGCCATGATCAGCGCGGTCCAGCGCGTCTTGAAGCCGACGAGCAACGCAATGCCCAGGCCCAGCTCCACGATGATCGCGATCGCTGCCGCCACCTCGGGCAGCGGCAGGCCGGCCACCTTGGTGATGTAGCCGACGGTGCCCGCAAAGCCCATCAGCTTGCCGAAGCCGGCCGGAATGAACAGCGTGGCGATCAGGATGCGGCCGATCAGGGCCAGCGTGTCCTGGGCTGCGGCAAGGGGGTGGTTGTAGTGGGTGGTTGCCATGATTGAAAAACTCCTCGGTTGTTGAAATGAAAAAGCACTGAAAAAACCGGATGCACAAGGCATCCGGCAGGGGAAAAAATCAGGCGGCCAGGTCGAACACCAGCACTTCGGCGTCCTTGCCGCCGGCCAGCGCCAGTTGCGATTCGCCTTCGAGCATCGCGGCGTCGCCTGCAGCCAGCTTCTGCCCGTTCACTTCCAGCTCGCCGCGCACCAGGTGCACATAGCTCTTGCGCGCCGGGTCGAGCGCCAGGCTGGCCTTTTCTTCACCGTCGAGCAGGCCGGCGTACAGGCGGGCGTCGGCGTGCACCGTGACCGAGCCGTCGCTGCCGTCGGGCGAGGCCACCAGGCGCAGCTTGCCGCGCTTCTCGGCGTCGGAGAACTGCTTTTGCTCGTAGCCCGGTGCAATGCCGTGCACGTTCGGCTGGATCCAGATCTGCAGAAAGTGGGTGGTCTCGTCGGCCTTGTGGTTGAACTCGCTGTGCATCACGCCACGCCCCGCGCTCATGCGCTGCACGTCGCCGGGCGGAATGCTTTCCACGTTGCCCATGCTGTCCTTGTGCGCCAGTTCGCCCGACAGCACGTAGCTGATGATTTCCATGTCCTTGTGGCCGTGGGTGCCAAAGCCGGCGCCCGCCGCCACGCGGTCTTCGTTGATTACCCGCAGATTGCCGAAGCCCATGTGGGCCGGGTCGTAGTAACCGGCAAAGGAAAAGCTGTGGAACGAGCGCAGCCAGCCATGGTCGGCGTAACCGCGTTCTTGGGATTTACGGACTTGCAACATCGTCGAACTCCTTGTGGCCCGGCCCCTTGGGGGCTGCAGGCCTTTGCTTCGTAAGCCGCGCCGGATGCGCAGCGGATGTAAAGAACTTTAGGTCCGCACCCGCATTGAAAAGACGCTGCTTTTTGATGGCACCATTCAAATAATTTGATCAATGGAGCACCCATGCCCAGCCCCCGCGACGTGCTGACCCCCGACGCCCTGTCGATGCTGCAGACCGTGGCCGCCACCGGCAGCTTTGCCGCCGCCGCCCGCGCGCTCGACCTGGTGCCCAGCGCGCTGAGCTACCGGGTGCGCCAGATAGAGGACGCGCTCGACGTGCTGCTGTTCGACCGCAGCACCCGCCAGGCCAAGGTGACCGAGGCCGGCGCCGAACTGCTGCGCGAGGCCGACCGGCTGCTGAACGAAATCGACGCGGTGGCCAACCGCGTGAAGCGCGTGGCCACCGGCTGGGAGCCGATGCTGACCATTGCGGTGGACAGCGTGATTGCGCGCGATCCGCTGCTCGACCTGGCCACCGCCTTCTTCGCGCTGGAGCCGCCCACGCGGCTCAAGCTGCGCGACGAAACACTGTTCGGCACCATCGAGGCGCTCACCAGCGGCGAGGCCGACCTGGCCATTGGCGCGGTGCTCGACGCCGAGAGCCTGACCTTCACCGCCACCGGCATCCGCAGCCGGCTGCTGGGCGAACTGCCGTTCGTGTATGCGGTGGCGCCGCACCATCCGCTGGCACGCGTGGCGCAGCCGCTGAGCGACACCGTGATGCGCCAGCACCGCGCGGTGGCCGCGGCCGATTCGGCCCGCCACGGCACCGCCATGACGGTGAACCTCATGGGCGGGCAGGACGTGCTCACCGTGCCCAGCATGCAGGCCAAGGTGGCGGCGCAGCTGCACGGGCTGGGCGGCGGCTTTCTGCCCGAGCCGATGGCGCGGCCGTACATCGAGGCCGGCCACCTGGTGGAGCTGCAGACCGAGCGCAAGGCACCACGCGGTGCCCTGCATTGCGCATGGCGCGTGCGCAGCGCAGGCAAGCCGGGGCGCGCGCTCGAATGGTGGCTGGCGCAGTTCGACCATGAAGCCACGCGGCGTGCGTTGCTCGAACGGCATCGCGGTCGATGAGGATGACGCAGATTCACGCCGCCGCGCTAAGGGTGTGCCCTCAGGCGAAGCCCCTGCCGGACCGATGTAGAGTGCGGACACATCCAACCGCATTCCCTCCAGAAGAAAAGAGTCCTTCATGACCACTCGCGCGAAAGCCAAGCCGGCAACGCCGGCCGACCGCCACCGAACCCCAGCCACCCCACGCCACTACGCCGTCGTCGGCGCGGGCATGGCGGGGGTGGCCTGCGCCCGAACGCTGGTGCAAGCCGGCCACAAGGTCACGCTGTTCGAACGCGAGGCCTCGGCCGGCGGGCGCATGGCCAGCGTCGACACCGCGTTCGGCCGCTTCGACAGCGGCGCGCAGTACTTCACCGTGCGAGACCCGCGCTTTGCTCTCGCGCTGGAAGCCGCCCCCGGCGTGTGCAAGCGCTGGAGCGCCAACCTCGTGCGCGTGCTCGATGCCCACGGCCGCGTGGCCGAAGCGGCCCTGCCCTCGCTGGAGCCGCACTGGGTGGCCCAGCCCGGCATGGACGCGCTGGTGGCCCACTGGGCCTTGCCGCTGGGCGACAGCCTCGTCACCGGCACCCAGGTCACGCAGATCGAGCCCGATGCGCTCGACCCCAAGCGCTGGCAACTGCGCACCGCGGGCGCGGAAGACTCCCAGCACGTGTACTCCGGCTTCGACGCCGTGCTGCTCGCCGTGCCGCCCTCGCGCACCCGCGCGCTGCTGGGCGACGGCAAGCTCTCGGCCACGCTCAGCCGCAAGATCGAACCCGTGCGCATCGCGCCCTGCTGGACGCTGATGATTGCCTACCCCCAGGCCAACCAGCCGACCATGTCGCACCTGGGGCCCCAATGGAACGCGGCACGCAGCAGCCACCACCGCGTGGCATGGCTGGCACGCGAGTCGTCCAAGCCCGGACGCGAACGCATCGAGCGCTGGACACTGCAGGCCAGCGCCGCCTGGTCGCAGGAGCACCTGCGCGACGCGCCCTCGCGCATCGAGGCCAAGCTGCTGCGCGCCTTCTCGGAGATCACCGGCGTCCATGCCACGCCCTCGCATGCCAAGGCCCTGTGCTGGGGCGAAGCGCAGACCCAGGTGCCCGTGGGCACGACGCACCTGTGGGACGCCAAGGCCCGCATCGGCGTGGCCGGCGACTGGTGCACCGGGCATCGCGTGGAAGACGCCTTCCTGTCGGGGCTGTCGCTGGCGCTTGCCGTGATCTGATCGCGCGGGATGGGGGAGACAGGCCGCTTTGCGCCCTCGCCCACCGGGCCGCTGCACGCGGGCTCGCTGGTGGCCGCGCTGGCCAGTTGGCTCGACGTACGCGCCCGTGGGCCCAACGCGCGCTGGCTGGTGCGCATCGAAGACGCCGACACCGAGCGCTGCCTGCCCGGCATGGGCGAGCACATCCTCCGGCAGTTGGCCGCCTGCGGCCTGCTGCCCGACGAAGCGCCTGTGTGGCAGACACAGCGCACCGCGCGCTACCAGGCCGCGCTGGCCGCGTTGCAGGCCCATGGCCTGGCCTACCCCTGTGGTTGCTCGCGCAAGGACATCGCCGAAGCACTGGCGCTGCGCGGCCAAGCCCCTGAACGGCATGGTGAGCGCGTGTACCCCGGCACCTGCCGCAACGGCCTGCACGGCAAGCCGGCGCGGGCCTGGCGCTTTGCCGCTGAAAAGTTCGACGTAGGCCGCGAGCTTCATTGGACAGACCGCCGCCTGGGCGCCCAGCAGCAGAACGTGGGCCGCGAGGTCGGCGACTTTGTTTTGCGCCGCGCCGACGGCCCCTGGGCCTACCAGCTGGCCGTGGTGGTCGATGACGCCGAGCAAGGCGTGAGCGACGTGGTGCGCGGCGAAGACCTGGCCGACAACACCGCGCGCCAAGTGCTGCTGCAGCGCGCGCTGGGCGTGCCCACGCCCAGCTACCTGCACACGCCGCTGGTGCGCGGCGCGGACGGCGACAAGCTGTCCAAGCAGAACGGCGCCACCTCCGTCGACACCGGCTCCCCGCAAGCCGCGCTCGCCGCCCTCGACGCAGCCGCGCGGGTGCTCGGGCTGCGCGCCACCACGGCCAGCAGTTGCACGGCGGCGCTGGCCGACTGGGTGCCCGAATGGCGCGCTCTCTACAATTCGCGGCCCTCATGAACATTCCCGACACCGTGCCCCACGACCTCCCGCCCAGCGATGAACCGGCCAGCGACGACCCGGCGCAGCCCCATCCGCTGCACCGCCGCCTGAAGAGCTTCGTGAGGCGCGCGGGCCGCACCACCGACGGCCAGGCCCGCGCCTTCGCCGAGCTGGGCCCGCTGTTTCTGCTGCCCTACGCGCAGGAACCGCTCGACCTGACCGCGGCCTTCGGCGGGCGTGCCGGCCCCACGGTGCTGGAGATCGGCTTCGGCATGGGCGAGGCCACCGCGCACATCGCCACGGTGCTGCCCGACACCAACTTTTTGTGCTGCGAGGTGCACGAGCCCGGCGTGGGCGCGCTGCTCAAGCGCATTGGCGAGCAGTCGATCACCAACATCCGCATCTGCGCGCACGACGCCGTTGACGTGCTCGACCACATGCTGCAGCCCGGCACGCTGGCCGGCGTGCATGTGTTCTTTCCGGACCCGTGGCACAAGAAGCGCCACAACAAGCGCCGGCTGATCCAGCCCGCGTTCGTGACCAAGCTCGCGCAGCACCTGCGCCCCGGCGGCTACATCCACTGCGCCACCGACTGGCAACCGTATGCCGAGCAGATGCTCGAAGTGCTGGCCGCCGAGCCGCTGCTGCGCAACACGGCCGAGGCCTATGCGCCCAAGCCGGAATACCGCCCGCTCACCAAGTTCGAGAACCGTGGCATCAAGCTGGGGCACGGCGTGTGGGACCTGGTGTTCGAACGCAACGCCTGAGCGCCACGCGCCCCCGCTCTGGCACGACTGCGCGCTAACGCGCTTCCGCGTTGGCCTCGAAATTGCTACACTTTTTTACTAATGTTTAAGAAAGTGTCCAATGAGCACATCGCGCAGGGAATGGCTGGCCAAGGCATACGGTGCGGCACTTTGGGGCGGCATCGCCGGCATGGCGGGCCCCGCCATGGCGCAGGCCACCAAGGCGGCGGGCGGTGCGCCGCGGGTGGTGCTGCTGGGGCAATCGGTGCCGCTCACGGGCGGGGCCAGCGAAATAGGCAGTGCCTTTGCCGCCGGCAGCCGCCTCGCGGTGACGGACTTCAATGAACGCAATGCCGCCAGCGGCATCCAGCTGAAGCTGCTGCAGCTGGACGACGGCTACGACGCGGCGCGTGCCGCCGCCAATGCGCGCACCCTGCTGGGCGCCAACAAGGCCGACATGCTGTTCGGCTTTGTCGGCACCGCCAGCAGCGAGGCCGGCGCCAGCGTCGCCACGCAGCAGGGCAGCCTGCTGTTTGCGCCCTTCGCGGCCTCCGACGACCTGCGCGGGGCCGAGCACCCGAACGTGTTCCATGTGCGCCCCGGCATGATCGACGAGGCCCTCAAGATCGTGCGCCAATGCGCCACCGTGGGGCAGACCCGCGTGGCCTTGGTAGGCGACGACGACGCCATGGGCCGTGCCGGCCTGGCGGCGGTCGAGCAGGCCATTGCCGAGCTGAAGCTGCCCCCGCTGGTGGCCACCGCGCTGGTGCCGCCCAACGGCGACAAGCTCGGTGCCGCGCTGCAGGGCGTGCAGCAGAAGTCGCCCCAGGCCATCGTGCTGGTGTCGCTGTCGGGCACCACGGCCAACGCCATCCGCACGCTGCGCAAGAGCGGCTACACGGGCAACTTCATGGCTTTTTCCATCGTGGGCATCGACCCGCTCTACGCCACGCTGGGCAAGGACATCGGCGGCATCGTCATCTCGCAGGTGGTGCCCTCGCCCCGGCCTTCGGCCATTCCGATCGTCAAGGAGTACCTGGCGGCCATCGACAGCTCCGACCAGGCCGCCTCGTACGAAGGGCTCGAAGGCTTCATCGCGGCCAAGGCCGCAGGCGAGGCCGTGCGCCGCGCGGGCCGCGGCTTCAACACCGCAAGCCTGCAGCGCACCATGACCGGCATGACCGACTACGACGTGGGCGGCTTTCGCATCAACCTGCGTCCCGGGCTGCGCGACAACGTGCGGCGCATCGACCTGATCAGCATCTCGGCGGACGGCCGAGTCCTGCGCTGAAGCCTGCGACACAGTTCACACACGGCATGCAGCTCAGGTCGCGCTGTCGAGCAGCAACTGCGTGAAGCGCTGCTGCACATGCAGCGCGGTAGCGCCCAGCGTGCGGCCCTGCAGCCACAGCATGCGCACCGGCAGCCTCGACAGCGCCAGCGAGGGGCATGGCACCTCGCGCAGGGCCTTGCGGTAGCCCTCGTAGTGCGCGATGTTCACCGGCAGCACCGCCCAACCCAGGTTGTCGGCCACCATCTCGGCCGTGCTGTAGAAGCTGTCGCAGCGCCACACGCGCGGGCTGGAGGCCACCTCGTGCACGTCGCTCGCGTGCATCAGCAACTGGCGGTGGCGCACCAGGTCCTTGCGGCGCACCGTGCGGCCGTCGGCCAGCGGATGGTCGCTTGCCACGAACACGCCCTGCGCCACGCTGCCGATGTGGCGCTGGTCGAAGCACGAGCGCACCGGCCCCCGGTCGAAATGAAAGCCCACGCTGGCGCGCTCTTGCTCCACGTACTCCGCCACTTCCGTGGCCGTGCCGTTGAGCAGCGTGAGCTCCAGGCTGGGGAATTTCACCGAAATCTCGCGCATCAGAGCGGCGATGGCCGTGAAGGGCAAGGCCTCATCGAGCGCAAGCGACAGCGCCGCCTCGTTGCCCGCGTTCAGCGAGCGGGCGCGCTGGTCGAGCTGCTCGGCCTGGCGCAGCAGCTCGCGCGCTTCGAGCAGCAGCACCTGCCCCGCCTCCGACAGCTGCGCGTTGCGGCGCGAGCGGTCGAACAGCGCCACCCCCAGGTCGACCTCCAGCAGCCCGATGGCGGTGCTCACGGCCGACTGCGCCCTCCCCAAATGGCGCGCCGCCGCCGAGAACGAACCGCACTCGGCGGTCGTGACGAACTGGCGGAGTTGATCGACTGTCCATTCCATGCGGGTCACCAGCCTATCTGTCAATTTTTCAGATGGATTTCATCTTTATTCATCCATTTTAGTGGCGCAACATGGCGCCATGTCTCTCCATCGCACACCCGCCGCACCGTTCCACATCCATTGGTGCCATGACCCCGCCCAGGAAGACGCCATCGTCGCCCTGTTCCTGCGCCAGCTCGGCCCGCACTACATCTCGCACGGCGAGCTGCAGGCGCAGCGCGCCGTGGCTCCCGGCGAATGGCGCGCGGACTTTCCCGATGTGCTGCGCGCGCAGGTGCGCCACACGCTGGCCCAGCCACTGCAAGGCGCCGCCACGCTGATTGCGACCGCGCGCACCGACGACTCGCTCGCCGGCATCGCCTTCGTGTCGATCGACGAGGCCAGGCTTGCCACGCGCGCCTTCGCCACGCTCGACGACCTGATCGTCGATGCGCCCTTCCAGGGCGCGGGCCTCGGCGGGCAGCTGTTCGACTGGGTCTGCGCCGAGCTGCGCCCGCGCGGCATCGAGCGGCTCTTTCTGGAAAGCGGCATCGGCAACGAACACGCGCACCGCTTCTTCAAGGCGCGCGGCTGCACGCCCGTTTCCGTCACCCTGCTCAAGGAACTGGGGAACTGAGCCATGACGCAACCGACAAGAAAGTGGCTCACGCTGGCCATCGTTTCCATGGCGCTGCTGCTGATCGTGGTCGACATGACCGTGCTCTACACCGCGCTGCCCACGCTCACGCACGACCTGGCCGCGTCCAGCGCGTCCAAGCTCTGGATCATCAATGCCTACACGGTGGTTGTCTCCGGCTTTCTGCTGGGCATGGGCGCGCTGGGCGACCGCGTGGGCTACCGGCGCATGTTCGTCACGGGGCTGGCCGTGTTTGGCGTGGCATCGCTGTGCGCGGCCTTTGCGCCGACCGCGGGCGCGCTCATTGCCGCGCGTGCGCTGCTGGGCGTGGGCGCCGCGATGATGATGCCGGCCACGCTGGCCATCATCCGCCTCAGCTTCACCGACGAGCGTGAGCGCGCGGTGGCCATCGGCGTGTGGGCGTCGGTGGCCTCGGGCGGCGCGGCGCTCGGGCCGGTGGTGGGCGGCGTGCTGCTGGAGTACTTCTGGTGGGGGTCGGTGTTTCTGATCAACGTGCCGGTGGTGCTGCTCGCGCTGGCACTGACCTGGTGGTTCATTCCGCATACGCCCAAGAGCGCCGATGCCACAAAGCGGCCGTGGGACTTCATCGGCTCGGTGCAGGCGCTGGCCGCGCTGGTGTGCCTGGTACTCACCATCAAAGAGTTTGCGAAGCCGGCGCCTTCGGGCACCTTGGCCATGGTCACGGGCGTGCTGGCCGGCGTGGCGATGGTGCTGTTCGTGCGCCGCCAGCGGCGCAGCACGGCGCCGCTGGTCGACTTCGGGCTGTTCCGCAACCCGTACTTCTCGGGCGGCGTGATTGCGGCCATCGTGGCCTCGGTGGCGTTGATCGGCGTGGAGCTGGTGTTCAGCCAGCGGCTGCAGCTGGTGGTGGGCCTCACGCCGCTGCAGGCGGGCCTGACGCTGCTGCCGATTCCGCTGGCCGCCTTCGTGGCCGGGCCGCTGGCGGGCCTGCTGCTGGCGCGCGTGGGCTCGCGCCCCATCATCCTTGCCGGCCTGCTCTCGACGGCGCTGGCCCTGTGCGCGCTGGCGCTCACCGCCGACGTGCACGGCCCGCTCAAGGTGGCCGTGCTGGCGCTGCTGGGGCTGGGCGTGGGCGCGACCATGACGGCGGCGTCCAACGCCGTCATGGGCAACGCGCCGGTGGAGCGCGCGGGCATGGCCGCGTCCATCGAAGAGGTGTCTTACGAACTGGGCGGCGTGCTGGGCATCGCGGTGCTGGGCAGCGTGCTCTCCTGGCGCTACACGGCCACGATGGCCATTCCCGACAGCCTGGGCGCGCCGGCTTCGGCCAGCGACGGCATCGATGCCGCGCTGCTGGCCGCCGAGACACTGCCCGCGCCCGCCTCGGCGCAACTCGTCGCGCTCGCGCATGCGGCGTTCGACCAGGCCTTCATGGCGGTGATGGTTGCGGCGGTGTTGATCGTGGTGGCCGCGGCAGGGTCGGTCGTGGCACTGGGCTGGCGGGCCAGGGTGCTGCGGGCCCGCGCCGCGGCGTGCGCGACATGAGCGTCGAGCCCAACGCAGTGGCTAACCCGTGCTCACCAGCGCCTGCAACGCATCGAGCGACAGCAGCGCGATGCGCCCGTACCCCAGCGCGATCAAGCCCTCGCCCGCCAGCGCGTTGAGCTCCTTCGACAGCGTCTGGCGCGTGATGCCCAGCATCATCGCCAGCGCCTCCTGCGGCAGCTTCAGCTCGTGGCGCAGGTGCACCGACTGCGTGGCGTCGCCGCGCGCCAGCACCAGCAGGCGGTGCGCCACGCGCGCGCGCAGGCTGCGCAGGGTCGCGTCTTCGGCCAGGCCGTAGAGCATGCGCACGCGCGCGGCCAGCATCGCGGCCATGGCGTTGGCAAACACCACGTCGCGCATCAGTTGCGCGAAGGCATGGGGCGGCACCACCAGCAGGTCGAGCGCTTCCAGCGCGGTGGCGTCGTGCGTGCGCGGCGAGCCGTCGATCAGCGTGATTTCGCCGAACCAGTTGCCCGGCTCCAGCACGGCAAGGATGGCCTCGCGCCCGTCCTGGCGCAGCGACGAAATCTTGATGCTGCCGCCCACCAGCCCATAGAAGCCGCCACCGGCCGCATGCAGCGAGTCGCCCTGGCGAAACACCATCGCGCCGCGCCGCACATGCAGCAGTTCGGCCGCGCCCAGCAGCGCCTCGCGCGGGCCGCGTGGAAGGCTGGTGAACCACGGGTTGCGCTCCAGCGCGGCGCGGTGCGCAGCCGACAGGCGGGACGAACGGGGTTTGGTGGCAGTGGCCATGCGGGGGTTTACGAGAACCCCGCATTGTCAAATTTTTGACAGTTCAGCGTCAAGCGCAGGCATACAGTGGCCCACGGTTCGAGACACCCAGAGACACCCCACGACAAAAGAACGGAGACCCTCCCGATGAACGCACGCGCAAGTTTCACCAGCATGCAGGCCAGCACGCGCGAAGACTGGCAATTGATCGGCGGCGAATTCATGCAGTTCACGGGCGGCCTGCCCGCACGCGTGATCAAGCACCTGCAGATTCTGGAGGGCGACTACGGCGGCTTTCCGGTCGACCGCTACACCCATTCGCTGCAGACCGCCACGCGCGCGCTGCGCGACGGCCGCGACGACGAGTACGTGGTGTGCGCGCTGCTGCACGACATCGGCGACACGCTCGGCAGCTTCAACCACCCCGACATTGCCGCCGCCATCCTCAAGCCCTTCGTGGGCGAGGCCAACCTCTGGATGGTGCAGCACCACGGCATCTTCCAGGGCCACTACTTCTTTCACCACATCGGGCTGGACCGCGACATGCGCGACAACTTCAAGGACCACCCGCACTACGAACGCACGGCAGAGTTCTGCGCGCTGTACGACAACCCCGCCTTCGACCCCAAGGCCGAGACGCTGCCCATCGCCGAGTTCGAGCCCCTGCTGCGCCGCGTGATGGCGCAACCCAAGCAGAGCATCTACAAGGCCGCGCTCACCGAGCCCGCAGCCGCCTGAGACCCTAGAAAAGGACACCCACCCATGAACGCCTTCTCCCAACCCGAAATCCAGAAGCTCGTCTCCGCCGAGGAGTGGCAGCTTCGCGTCGACCTGGCCGCCTGCTACCGCCTGGTGGCGCTGTACGGCTGGAGCGACCTGGTCTTCACGCACATCAGCGCGCGCGTGCCCGGCCCCGAGCACCACTTTCTGATCAACCCCTACGGCCTGATGTTCGACGAGATCACCGCGTCCAGCCTGGTGAAGGTCGACCAGCAGTGCAACAAGGTCATCGAGTCGCCCTACCCGGTGAACCCGGCCGGCTTTGTGATTCACAGCGCGGTGCATGCCGCGCGCGAAGACATCCAGTGCGTGCTGCACACCCACACCAAGGCCGGCATTGCCGTGAGCGCGCAGAAGAACGGCGTGCTGCCCATCAGCCAGCAGTCGACCTTCGTGCTGGCCTCGCTGGCCTACCACGACTACGAAGGCGTGGCCTTCCGCGACGACGAAAAGCCGCGCCTGCAGGCCGACATGGGCCACGCCAACTTTCTCATGCTGCGCAACCACGGCCTGCTGACCTGCGGCAAGACCATTGCCGACGCCTTTCTGTCGATGTACACCTTCGAGAACACCTGCCAGATCCAGATTGCGGCGCAGTCCGGCGGCAGCGAGCTCACGCAGGTGAACCCCAAGATCGTCGAAGGCGTGGGCCAGGCCATGAAGGTGCAGACCGGCGGGCTGGGCGGCAGCTTTGTGTGGCCTTCGCTCATTCGCAAGCTCGACCGCGTGGACGAGAGCTACAAGCAGTAAGCAACGTCGGCAGCGCACGGCGCTGCCGACGCCTGTTTCATGGCTGCCGGTGCCTGCGCGACAGGTGCCGGCGGCTATTTTTTTGGGGCGCTGCGCTTTCGCTTCAAAATGACGCGCCATGAGCGTTCGAAACCTTGGCTTGGCCGGCCTGATTGCGCTGGCCCTCGTCTCCTTACCCCCTGCCGCCGTTGCGGCGCCCTCTTCACCTGATTCAGTCGGGGCCACCGAGGTCAGCACAGAGACTCGCAGCGAAGCCCGCATCGAAGCCCTGATCGCGCGCATGACCACGCAGGAAAAAGCCGGCCAGCTCAGCCTGTACGGCCCCGCCGACATCGACACCCCCAACAACCCGCAGGCTGGCTGGCGCAACGCGCAGCAGGAAACCGCCGACGTGCGCGCCGGGCGCCTCACGGGGCTGTTCAACAACGCCGGCCTCGAAGGCAAGCGGCGGCTGCAGCAACTGGCGGTGAAAGAGTCGCGCCTGGGCATTCCGCTGATCTTCGGCGCCGACGTGATCCACGGCTTTCGCACCATGTTCCCCATGCCGCTGGCCGAGGCCTCCAGCTGGGAGCCCGCGCTGGCCGAGCGCACCGCTCGCGCGGCGGCGGTAGAGGCCACGGCGGACGGCTTTCGCTGGACCTTCGCGCCCATGGTCGACATTGCGCGCGACGCGCGCTGGGGCCGCGGGCTCGAAGGCGTGGGCGAAGACGTGTACCTGGCAAAGCAGTTTGCCGCGGCGCGCGTGCGCGGCTTCCAGGGCAACGACCTGTCGCGCGCCGACGCCATGCTGGCCACGCCCAAGCACTTTGCGGCCTACGGCGCGGCCGAGGGCGGGCTGGACTACAACGTGAGCGACATCTCAGAGCGCACCCTGCGCGAGGTGTACCTGCCGCCGTTTCGCGCCGCACTGGACGCGGGCGCGCTGTCGGTCATGAGCGCCTTCAACGAAATAGGCGGCGTGCCCTCCACCGCCAACGCCGCGCTGCTCACCGGCGTGCTGCGCGACGAGTGGAAGTTCAAGGGCTTCGTGGTGTCCGACTACACCGCCGACGAAGAACTGGTGGAGCACGGCTACGCCGCCAACCCGCGCGAGGCGGCCAAGCTGGCCTTCATGGCCGGCACCGACGTGAGCATGCAGAGCGGCCTGTACATGCGCTACCTGCCCGACCTCGTGGCCTCCGGCGAAGTGCCCATGGCGCGGCTCGACGAGGCCGTGCGCCGCGTGCTGCGCGTGAAGATGAAGCTGGGCCTGTTCGACGACCCCATGCGCGGGCTGGACGGCCCGCCCGCCGCGCAGCGCGCCGAGAACCCCGAGTTCATCGCGCTGGCCCGCGAGAGCGCGCGCCGCTCCATCGTCATGCTGAAGAACGACCGCATGCTGCTGCCGCTGCCCAAGGCCGGCACAAAAATCGCGCTGATCGGCCCCTTCGCCGAAGGCACCATCGATCTGATGGGCGCCTGGAGCCTGTTCCCGGGGCAGTCCGCGCCCGTGGGCATCGACCAGGGCCTGCGCGCCGCGCTGGGGCCGGGCTCGTCGGTGACCGTGGTGCGCGGCGCGGGCATCGAGTCGGCGCTGCCCGGCGGCATCGACGCCGCCGTGGCCGCCGCGCGCGACGCCGACGTGGTGTTGCTGGCCATCGGCGAGAGCCAGCAGATGTCGGGCGAGGCCCGCTCGCGCAGCGACATCGGCCTGCCGCAGGCGCAGCAGGACCTGGCCGAGGCCGTGGCCGCCACCGGCAAGCCCGTGGTGGTGCTGCTGAGCAACGGCCGCGCCATGGCGCTGAAAGGCGCGGTGCGCAATGCGCGCGCCGTGCTCGTCACCTGGTTCCTGGGCGTGCAAACGGGCAACGCGATAGCCGACGTGGTGTTCGGCGACTTCAACCCTTCGGGCCGCCTGCCGGTGAGCTTTCCGCAGACGGCCGGCCAGGTGCCCTACTACTACGGCCACAAGCGCACCGGCCGCCCGTCGCCCGAGAGCGCCCCTGAAACGGCGTTCAAGGCCCGCTTCGTCGACACCACCAACGAAGCGCTCTACCCCTTCGGCTTCGGCCTGGGCTTTGCGCCGGTGCGCTACGACAGCGTGGAGCTCAGCCAGGACCGCCTGCCGCTGTCGGGCACGCTGCGTGTGCGCGCCACCGTCACCAACACCGGCCAGCGCGACGCCGAGGAAGTGGTGCAGCTCTACATCGCCGAGAAGGCGGCCAGCGTGACGCGGCCGGTGCGCGAGCTCAAGGGCTTCCGCAAGGTGAGCATTGCGCCGGGTGCGTCGCAGCAAGTGGAGTTCACGCTCACGGCCGACGACCTGTCGTTCATCGGCCGCGACATGAAGCCGGTGGTCGAGCCCGGTGAGTTCGACCTGTGGGTGGCGCCGTCGGCGGTGGGCGGGATCCGCAAGCGCTTTGTGCTGACGCGGGAGTGAGGCCGCTCGATCAGTCGAACACGCCCGTCAGCGCCACCCGCGTCACCACGCCCGAGCTGGTCGCGCCCACGCCCAGCGTCACGCTGTAGCGGCCGTCCTGCGAGGTGCGGCGCAACGAGCCGCCCAGCGCGCTCTCGCTGCGGTAGTTGCCCAGGCCCACGGCGTAGCTGAGCTTGCCCGGCACCATCGGCGCGGCTTCCATGGCGGCGACGCCTGCAATGCCGGCGTAGGCGCGGCGTGCGTTGTCGTCGATCTGGCCCTGCAGGCGGGCGGCCGTGATGTCGGTGTAGGCCTTGCCAAGAGGCAGGCCCTGCGCGGCCACGGTGTCGGTGTAGGCATTGGCCGAGGCCACGCCGTCCTTCACCATGCCCTGCACCTGGCCGACGTTGGTGGCGTCGGTGGCGGCGCTGCCGGGCGCCACGCCCGTGAGCTGCCGGTTGCCCAGCGCCACCTCGCCCACCGACGACTGCACGCCCGCCAGGCCCACAGCCGTGTACGCGGCCTGCGCGCCGCGCGTGGTGGCGCTGCCCGCGCCCAGCGCCACGCTGTTGGCGTGCGAGGCCGTGGCGTTGCTGCCCAGCGCCACGGCGTTGTCGGCGCTCGCGCGCGACGCCGTACCCAGCGAGATGCTCTGGCTCGCGTTCACGTACACGCCCGCGTCGTTGCCGATGGCGATGTTGCCGTCGCCGTTCACGTGCTGGCCGGCGCCGTTGCCCTGCCCCAGGTTGCCGTCGCCCGCCACGCCCTGCCCCGACGCATTGCCGAACGACAGGTTGCGGCTGCCCTGCACACCGCCGCCGGCCCCCTGGCCCAGCGCCACGTTGTTGTTGCCCGAGACCTGCGCGCCGGCCATCAGGCCGGTGGCCTGGTTGCCCGAACCGGTCACGCCCGTCCCCGCGCCCTGGCCCGACGCGATGTTGTTGCTGCCCCTCACGTTGCCGCCCGCGCCGTTGCCGTAGGCCTGGTTGGCATTGCCCGTCACGTTGCTGCCCGCGCTGGTGCCGTAGGCCTCGTTGTCGGAGCCGGTGACGTGCTGGCCCGCGTTGCTGCCGGTGGCGTCGTTGCGGTTGCCGGTGACGAACTGGCCGGCGGCGTAGCCGGTCGAGTTGTTGTAGTCGCCGGTGACGTTCTCGCCGGCGCTGCGGCCCATGGTCTGGTTCCAGCCGCCGACCACGTCGGTGCCCGCGTAGTAGCCGATCGCCTGGTTGGCGTTCTTGCCCGACACGTTGGTGCCCGCGCCCTCGCCGATGGCCAGGTTCCAGTTGGTGCCGACGTTGTTGCCCGCGCCGTTGCCCAGGCTCACGTTGCTGCTGCCGACCACGTTCATGCCGGCGTTGGTGCCCATGGCGTTGTTGTCGGAGCCCGTCACGCCGCTGCCGGCATGAAAGCCCATGGCGTTGTTGTGATCGCCCGTCACGTTGTCGCCGGCGCTGCGGCCGATGGCCTGGTTCCAGCCGCCCTTCACGTTGTCGCCGGCCTGGAAGCCGATGGCCTGGTTGGCGTTGCCGCCGCTCACGCCCACGCCCGCGCCGTCGCCGATGGCAAGGTTGTAGTTGGTGCTGACGTTGTTGCCGGTGCCGGTGCCCAGCGCCTGGTTGTTGGTGCCGGTGACGGCGGTGCTGCCGGTGCCCGTGCCGATGCCCAGGTTCGACCTGACGGGGTCCCAGGTGGTGGTCTGGGCCCGGAGCAGGCCCGTGCCGGTGCCGAACGCAACGGCCAGCCCGAGCAGGGCTGCGCCGCGCGCGGCGCGCTTGTGGTGCTTCATGGTGTGTGTGCCGGTGAGTGGAGCGGTGCTCAGGCCTTCAGGTGCAGCGCCATCGCCGGATCGCTCACGCCGGGCTTGCCGGTTTCCACGCGCCCCGAGAAGCGGCGCTCGAAGCCCGCGCCGCTCACGGTGAAGTCGTACCAGTGGCCGCTGTCGTCCAGGTTCCAGTGCAGCATGCCGGTGTCGCCTGCCGCCACGTCGAGCGGCCAGGGGCCGTCGGCGCGGTAGGCGTTGGCCTTTACCGTGACGGTGCCCGCCGCCGTGCCGGTGTTGTGCACCTTCAGGTAGACCTGCCCGGTGGCCGGCTCGTAGCAGACCTGCGCCTCGGGCTTGAAGGCCGCGGCGTCCGCGGCCAGCGCATCGCCCTTGAAAGTGCGCACGAAGCCGTTGCTGGCGTACACCCACAGCTCGTACTTGCCGCTGTCGGTGGCACCGGTGTTCCAGTAGTCCGACAACTGCTTGCCGGCCTCCACGGTGTAGCGGCGCGGAATGAGGTCCAGGTGCAGCTTGTCGTACACATGGAACACGGCGCCCTGCGTGCCGGTGTTCGAGAAGATCAATTGCACCAGCCCGCGCGGCTCCACGCGCGCGCTGGTGTGCAGCTCGTAGGGCAGCGCGCGCGCAAAGCGCGAGCCGGTTTCCTGATAGAGCGGCTGCGGCACCGCGGGCGCGGTGGTCACCGGGGCCGTGGGCAACAGCCGCTGCGCGGCGTTGATGGCGGCAAAGTTGCTCATGTCGGGCAGCTTGGGAAACACCGGATCGTTCGGGCTCAGGAAGTCGAAGCAGGTGGTGAGGTCGCCGCACACGGCGCGGTGCCACGGGCTGATGGCGTCCACCGTGATGCCGAAGCGCTTCTCCAGGAACATGCCCATCGAGGTGTGGTCGAACACCTGCGAGTTGACCCAGCCGCCCTTGCTCCACGGCGACACCACGTACATCGGCACGCGCGAGCTCAGGCCCCACGGGCGAATCTTGCCGCTGGTGGTGTCGGCCGCGTTCAGGTAGTTGCCCACGGAGGCGTCGAAATACTCGCCGTCCAGCGGCACGGTCGACTTGCCCATGAGGTTGCCGCCGGCGTCGTACGAAGGCACCGACGGCATCGCCAGGTGGTCGAAGAAGCCGTCGTTCTCGTCGAAGGTGACGAACAGCGCCGTCTTGCTCCACACCGCCGGGTTGGCCGTGAGCGCGGCCAGCACGTCCGAGATGAAGTCGGCGGCGCCGGCCACGCCTTCGCTGCTGCCGGGGTGCTCTGCCAGGGCCTGCGTGGGCAGCACCCACGAGACCTGCGGCAGGGTGTCGTTCATCACATCCTGCTTGAGCTGCGCGAGGAAGTTGACCGCGCCGTCGGCCGTCGCGGGGCCGCCCGTGAGGCCGTGTTCATAGATCGGCGAGCCCGGCTGCGCGGTGCGAAAGCTCTGGAACGCCAGGCAGCCGTGCATGGCGCCCGTCCAGTTGTTGTTCATGTTCTGGTAGATGTGCCAGCTGATGCCCGCCTTTTGCAGCACGTCGGGCAAGGTGTCCCATTTGAAGGCGTTGTTGACGTACTTGTAGTTGGGGGTGCCCGTACCCGGGTCCTTCTGGCCGGAGCCGTCGGCCTGCTGCGCACGGCCCGCGACCCAGTTGGACGGGCTCGGCCAGCAACGCGAGTTGACGGGCTCGGAGTCGGTGTCGGTGCTGTTGATGCCCTTCTTGCGCAGCTCCGGGTTGAAGTTGGAGCCCGAGAAGAAAACGATGCGGTTCGGGTCGGTGCCGGTGAGGATGGAGCAGTGGTAGCCGTCGCAGATGGTGAAGGCATCGGCCAGCGCGAACTGGAACGGAATGTCCTCGCGCAGGTAGTAGCCCATGGTGGCCTGGTTCTTGAACTGGATCCAGCGGTCCATCTTTCCTTGGTTCCATGCGCCTTGCATGTCGGGAAAGTTGTGCGGCGTGCCCGAGCCGATCAGCGCGTTGGCGACCGTGGAATCGCGCCGAAACGGCGGGATGTCCGGGCCGCCGGCGGTGGCGTTGGGCTGAAAGTACACCGGCTTGCCGCTGGCCAGCGGAATCGGAAAGCGGTCGCCGAAGCCGCGCACCCCGCGCAGGGTGCCGAAGTAATGGTCGAAGCTGCGGTTCTCCTGCATCAGGATGACGATGTGCTTGACGTCCTTGATGGTGCCGGTGTCGACCGCGGCCTCGACCGCGAGGGCGTTGCGGATCGCGGGCGGCAGCAGGGTCAGGGCCGAAGCCGCGCCGACGGCGCCGGCCGACTTGCGGAAGAAATCGCGACGGTTGGTGTTGTTCATGAGGAGTCTTTCAACGCGAGGACAGAACGAAGGGAATGAAGGGCGTGTCGTTGCGGGAGGGCCGCGCTCAGGGGCGCACTCAAGGGCGCACTCAGGGAGCGCACTTCAGCGTCGGCGCGGCCGGCTGTTCGGGCGTTTGCGGCGTGGTGACCGGCGGCGTGGTGCCGGCGGGCGGCAGCACCGGCAGGCCACCGCCGCCACCACCACCCCCGCCACCGCAGGCGGCGAGGCTCAGGCACAGAAGGAGACCGGCCGCGGCCGATGCGACGAGGCCATGGCGGGGAGCACGTGGGGTCATGACAATTTCCTTTGATCGGAGAGAAGGCGGACAGAAGGCGGACAGAAGGCGGACAGAAGACGTAAAGGCAGACGAAGGCGAACGGGGGCCGAGCAGCGCCCGCGGGGGTTGCACCAGTTCGAAGAAAACGGGGGGTTGCGCGAGAGACGCAAAGGCGTCCCGCCGCGGGAGGGTCAGGGCTCAGGCATAGCGGCTGCGCAGGCGTGCTGCGAGGCGGTCGAGCAACAGCACCGTCAAAAAGATCGCGATCAGGATCGTGCCGACGTGCGCGTAGTTGTACATGTCATACCGGCCCTTGAGTTCCTGGCCGATGCCGCCCGCGCCCACCAGCCCCACCACGGTGGCCATGCGCACATTGCGGTCGAGCACGTAGAGCGTGTAGGCAATGAACTGCGGCATCACCTGCGGCAGCACCGCGAAGCGCATCACCTTGAGCTTGTTCGCGCCGATGGCGCGCAGCGCCTCCTGCGGCTTGTCGTCGGCGGTCTCGATGTCTTCCGCATAGAACTTGCCGAGGAAGCCGGCCGAATGCAGCGCGAGCGCCAGCACGCCGGCGATGGGGCCGAAGCCGTAGGCCAGCACCAGGAACAGCGCGCTCACGAGTTCGGGCACCGCGCGGAACATGCCCACCACGCTGCGTGCCAGCGTGTAGACCGCGCGGTTCGGCGTGTAGTTGCGTGCGCTGAACCAGGCCAGCGGCGCACTCAGCACGATGGCCAGCAGCGTGGCCCAGATGGCGATCTCGAACGTCTCCAGCATCTTCACCGCCACGTGCCACAGGTAGCCGAGCGGCTCCACCAGAACCTCGCGGGTGTCGCGCACCTCTTCCATCTGCAGCGTTTGCGGGTTGAGCTTGGGCTCGCGTGTCTCGACGGTTTCCACATGCGAGAACCACGGCAGCCGGTTGCGGTCGAAGCCCTCGATGCGCGCGGTCTCGGTGTGTTGCGACACCTGCGGCGGAAACAGCGAACGCGCGATCGTGCCCAGGCCCGACAGCACCTGCGACTGATCGCGCAGGCCCACCGCCGCGAGCACGCCTTCCCCGGTCAGCGAGAGCATGCGGCCCATCTCCACGCGCTGCCCGGCGAAGAAGCCGACCACCAGCACGAGCAGCAGTACCGCGAGGCTGCGGACACCGAAGGGGCGCGGCAGTTCCCATGCAGAAGATGCGCAAGAGGAAGAAGGGGGGCTGTTCACGGTGTGGCTCATGGCACAAGCTCCAGCACACCGGCATGCACCGGCCGCACCGCTTCGACCTCGGGTTCGGGTACGCCCACCGGGCTCCGCGGCCGCGGCGCGGCCGGCGCACGGCCGTAGACCGCATCGAACACCTGCGGATCGAACGCCCCCGGCGCGCCGTCGAACACCACCGCGCCGTGGCGCAGCGCGACGATGCGGTCCGCGAACTCGCAGGCCAGCTCGATCTGGTGCAGGCTGCACAGCACCGTGGTGCCGCGCTCGCGCGCCTGCGCGCGCAGCAGCGAGAGCACGCCGTGGCTGGTCTGCGGGTCCAGGCTGGCCACGGGCTCGTCGGCCAGCACCAGCGGCGGGTCGAGCATGAAGGCGCGCGCAATGCCCACGCGCTGCTGCTGCCCGCCCGAAAGCTCGCTCACGCGGCGCAGCAGGTGCTGCTCCTGCAGCCCCACCGACGCGATCAGCGCGCAGGCCTTGCGCCGCGCCTCTTCGCTGAACAGGCCCAGCAGCGCGCGCCATGTCGGCATGGCCGGCAGCGCGCCCGACAGCACGTTCTCGGCCACCGTGGAACGCAGCACCAGGTTGAACTGCTGGTGGATCATGCCGATGCGCGGGCGAATGCGCGCCAGCGAGTCGGCCGCAATGCGCACGCCCTCGACCTGCACCGTGCCCTGCGTGGGCTTCACCAGCCCGTTGGCCATGCGCAGCAGCGTCGACTTGCCCGCGCCCGACGAGCCCAGCACCACGCAGAACTGGCCCGCCGGCACCTGCAGAGACACCCCGCCCAGCGCCTGCGTGCCGTCGGCGTAGCGCATGGCGACCGATTCGAAATTCAGCATGGCGTGCCTGCTCAGCGCTGCGCGGCCTTGGCCAGGATGCGGCCCTTCACCTCGTCGGTGAGCAAGCCCAGCTTCTCGGCAGCCACGTTGAACTCGTCTTCCGAGAACCTTGTGTCGTAGCCGTCGATCTTGCCGCCGCCGTAGCCGCGGATCATGTCCGGCGTGACGCCAGGGGCCTTGTTGACGGTGGCGAAGGCGTCCTTCAGTTGCGCCTTGAGCGGCTCCGGCAGCTTGGAGTTGAGTGCCAGCGGCGGGTAAGGAATGGCCATGCTCCGGGCGATGACCTTCACCGTCTTCGGATCGACGACGCCCTGCTTCACGGCCTTTTCGTAGGAGTCGAAGGACAGCGAGGCCACGTCGACCTGGTCCTGCACCAGCGCGGCCAGGCTGCTGGCGTGGCTGCCGGTCATGCGAATGGCCGAGAGGTCGCGCGCGGGGTCCATGCCCGCGTCCATCAGCATCGCCACCTGAAAGGTGAAGCTCGACGCCGAGTTGACGTCGCCGAAGGCCACCCGCTTGCCCTTCACGTCGTTGATGCCCGCGATGGGCGCGCTGCTCTTGGCGAACATGCCGGCGTAGTACACCGATGCGCCCTTCTCCACGCCCACGGCCAGCAGTTGCGCACAGCCGCGCTTGTGGGCCTGCACGTAGGAAACCGGGCCGAAGAAGGCGATGTCCGCCAGCTGGTTGCACATGCCCTCGACCACCGCGCCGTACGACTGGCCGACCTTCAGGTCGAAGTTCAGCCCGGTGGTGCGCGTGATGGCGTTGAACACCGGTGCGTAGTCGGCCTTGGTGCCCGACTCGGTGCCGCCGTCGGCCGGAATCAGCAGCACGCGCAGCGGATGCTCGCGCGAGCCGTCGGCCACGGCCTGTGCGTGCGCGGGAAGGGTCAGCGCCGCGGTCAGCGACACGGCAGTGGCGGCGGTGGCGGCAAAGGCCAGGAGCTTGTTCTTCATGGGTTCGGTTCTTTCGTTTCGAGACGACTTCGGCAGCCGATGTCAGGAGGTGATGAAGGCGACTTTAGAAACCGAAGATGACAGGCGAATGAAATTAGCTCATTTCAAAACCAACAATTCACTGAGCAATATTCAATAGAATCCGCCGCCATGAGCAAGAACCCCACGACACAAGAGAACGCGACCGGCCCCGCCAGCCAGCGCGGCGTGTTCACCGATGCCCGCCTGGCGCGGGCCCGCCACCTGCTGGTGGACCTCGACGGCACGCTGGTGCGCCAGCAGGAAGCCATTGCCGGCGCGGCCGAGCTGCTGGCGCATTTCGACGGGCGCTGCGCCATCGTTTCCAACAACTCCACGCACACCGCGCCGGGCCTGGCGCAGCGGCTGCGCCGGCTCGGCCTGCGCGTGCCCGCCGAGCGCATCGTGCTGGCCGGTGAACTGGCCGTGCGCCAGTTGGTGCGCGAGCATCCGCAGGCGCGCGTGCTGATGGCCGCGAGCCCCGCCCTGCAGCGCTATGCGCGCGCGCAAGGCTGCCAGCTGGTGCAGGGCGGCGCCGACTTCGTGCTGCTCGCGCTCGACATGCATTTCAGCCACGCGCGCCTGGCGCTGGTGGTGAACGAGCTGCTGCGCGGGGCGCGGCTGCTGGTGAGCAATGCCGACACCACCCACCCCGGCCCGCAAGGCCGCGTGGTGCCCGAGACCGGTGCGCTGCTGGCGGCCGTGGTCGCGGCCAGCGGCGTGCAGCCGATGCGCGTGACGGGCAAGCCGGCTGCGCAGCTGTTCGAGGAAGGCCTGCGCTGCCTGGGCGCGTGCGCCGAAGACACGGTGGTGGTCGGGGACAACCCGCTCACCGACGCGGAGGGCGCCGCGCGGCTGGGCATGGCCTGCGTGCTGGTCGGGCAGGCGAGCGGCGCGGTGGCGGCGTCGGTGGCCGGGCTGTTCGCCGCGGCATCCGCCAGCGCCCCGGGCGCCGCCCTGGCCCAGTCCGCTGCACAGGCCCCGTCTCAGTACCGCTTGAGCGAGAGCACGTCGAAGGTCTGGCGCAGCGTGCGCACCGAGGTGTCGTAGTCCGACAGCGCCAGGCAGGCGATCAGCGCGTCGATGATCGCCAGCTGCGCCAGCCGGCTCGTCATCGCCTCGGTGCGAAAGTGCGTCTCGCGCGCCATCGTGAACAGCACCACGTCGGCAAAGGCCTGCAGCGGCGACTTGCCGAAGTTGGTGATGCACACCGTGGCGGCGCCCGCCTCTTTCGCGAGCCGCGTGGCCAGCACCGTCTCGTGCGTGCTGCCCGAGTGCGAGATGGTCAGCACCGCCGTCTTCGCGTCGGTCAACGAGGCGCTGATGGCCTGCACATGCGAGTCGACCACCACCTTGGCGTTCAGGCCGATGCGCAGCATGCGGTAGTGCGCGTCCTCGGCAATGGTGGCGGAGCTGCCGATGCCGTAGATCTCGATGCGCTCGGCCTTGCGCAGCAGCCGCACCGCGCGCTCCATCGCCTTGGCGTCGAGCGTGGCCTCGGTGTCGTGCAGCGTCTGAACGTTGCTCTGGAAGATCTTGCGGATCACCGCCGTGGTGTTGTCCTGCGGATCGAGGTCTTCATGGATGAACTGAACCGGCCGCACCAGCTCCTGCGCCAGCGCGATCTTGATCTGCTGGAAGCCCGTGGCGCCCAGGTTCTTGCACAGGCCCACGATGCTGCCTTCGCTGGAGCCCGTGCGCTCGGCCACTTCGCTGACCGACATGTGCACCACCTCGCGCGGGTTCTTCACGATGAAGTCGGCAATGCGCTGGCCTACCGGACCCAGCGAGGACCACAGCGTCTGGATGCGCGCGAGCACGGCGGAGACCGGAACGTCGGACGCCTCGGGGGCGGAGGCTGCAAGGCCGGCGGCGGGCGTCTTGCCGGCGGCTGCAGCAGCCTTGCCGCCGGCGGCTTTGGGGGGGCTGTTGCGCTTCATTGGCCGCGAGCTTACCCGGGCTCGATGGCGGTTTCATGCGCCGCGGCGCGGGGCGCGGCGGCCTGCCCGGCCCGGGTTCGCCGCCTGGTCGCCCCTCCTCGGCTCTACCCGCCCCTCCTCGGCTCCACTCGCCCCTCCTCGCCCCCCTACTCGCCCCCTCCTCGCTCCCTACTCGCCGCTGTTGCTCGCAGGCCCGTTCATCGACGCCACCGCCGGCGCCACCTGCGACTCCATCACCTCGGTCCGATGCATGCCGTTGTTGGCGCGAACGGCTTCGGCCTGCACCTGCGCGCGGTCGGCCCCCGACACCGGCGGCGCCACCTGCGACTCCATCACCTCGGTCGAATGCATGGTGTTGTTGGCGCGCACGGCCTCGGCCGCCACGGTGTCGCGCGACATCGTCGAATGCGACATCTGCGGATAGTCCGGGTCGGCCTGGCCTCCCGCGTGGGCGAGCGAAGCCAGCGCCAGCATGGGCATGGCGGCAATGCAGAAGGTTGCGGTACGAACTTTCATGGTTGTCTCCTTGTGTGAAGGTGCCCTCACTCTAGGACGCGGTACTTACCGGGCCGTGAGACTTTGCTTATGCGGCAGTGACAGTTCGCTTACGCTGGCGTGAGTGACAGCATTGCCGTGCGCGTGGCCGCCTTGCTGCATCTTGTGAAAACCCGACTGAAGAGAAACACACGCATGACCCCTACCGCCGTTCTCATTGGCCAGCGCATCGACCTCGTGTCGGACACGCTCGTCAACAGCTACCACTTTCACGCGGCCGGCCATGTCGCCGCCACCATTGGCACGACGAACGGACCGCTCGCCGCGCCGGTGTTCAGCTACCGCGTGCTGTCCAGCGACAGCCTGGAGATCGTCGATTCGAACCAGCGCATCGAGCGCTGGACCGGCATTCGCGTCGAAGGCGAACTGCTTCACCTCGAGCGCGATGGCCAACCCATGACCTTCACGATTCGAAAGGCCGCCCCATGAAAGTCAAACGCATCGTCGCCAACATCGCCACGCCCAACCCCTCGCGCGCCGCGGTGTTCTACAAGGACGTGCTCGGCCTCGAGCTGCTCATGGACCACGGCTGGATACAGACCTTCGGTTCGCAGGCCGAGATGCCGGTGCAGCTCAGCTTTGCATCGGAAGGCGGCTCGGGCACGCCGGTGCCGGAGCTGTCCATCGAGGTGGGCGACGTGGGCGATGTCGACACGGCCTTCGAGCGCATGAAGGCCGCGGGCTTCGCCATCGAATACGGCCCCGTTGCCGAACCATGGGGCGTGCGCCGCTTCTACGTGCGCGATCCGTTCGGGCGGCTCGTCAACATCCTCGCGCACACCTGAGCAGCGTTCAGTCCAGGCCGTGGAACACGCTGTCGTCCGGCCCGATGTGCGAGGGCGGCGTCCACGTGGCGTCGCGCATCGAGCGGCTCACCAGCTTGTCCACGCCCAGCAGCGTGGCAAAGATGGCCATGCGCACCGGAATGCCGTTGTCGGTCTGGCGAAAGATGGCCAGGCGCGGGTCGTTGTTCAGGTCCACGCTCAGGTCGTGCGAGCCCGGGCGGCCGTCGCGCGGCAGCGGGTGCATCACCACCACGTCGGGCCTGCAGGCCGATTCGATCAGTGCGCGGTTGATCTCGAAGGCGTTGTCGAAGCCCTCCAGCACCTCGTCGTTTGCAAAGCGCTCCTTCTGGATGCGCGTGGCGTAGATGACGTCCGCGCCGGCCAGCGCCTGCGCGGGCGTGGCGGCAGTCTCGACCACGTGGCCGTTGCGGCTCACCGCATCGACAATTTCCGCCGGCATGGCCAGCGAGGGCGGCGACACCAGCGTGAACTTCATGCCCTTGTACAGCGCCAGCAGCTTCAGCAGCGAGTGCACCGTGCGCCCGTATTTCAGGTCGCCGACCATCGCGATGTGCGCGCCGTCCACCAGCTTGCCCAGCCGCGAGAACTCGCGCTGGATGGTGTACAGGTCGAGCAGCGCCTGGCTCGGGTGCTCGCCCGGCCCGTCGCCGCCGTTGATGACCGGCACGTTGGTGGCGCGCGCAAATTCGGCCACCGAGCCCTGCACCGGGTGGCGCACCACCATCGCGTCGACATAGCCGCTGATGACGCGGCTGGTGTCGTAGATCGACTCGCCCTTGGCCATCGACGAAAACGTGAAGCCCGTGGTGTCGCACACCGAGCCGCCCAGGCGGCAGAACGCCGCGCCAAAACTCACGCGGGTGCGCGTGCTGGCTTCGAAGAACAGGTTGGCGAGCACCGCGCCTTCGAGCACCCGGCTCACCTTGCGGCGGCGCGCAATGGGCTGCATGACGTCGGCCAGCTGGAACAGCTCGTCGATGGCGTCCCGGTTGAACTGGCTCACAGACAAGAGGTGATGCGAGCCGTCGACCGCCATCGAACGGCGCAGCGCACCTTCATGTGCGCTTTGCGTATATTCACTGCGCCGCCCGTCAGAGGCCAGGATTTCGCTGACGAAGCGCCGCGCGACCTCGGGCATGGCCCTGAATTCGTTCGATTCGTCGGGCAGCAGCCAGGCGTCCAGCGCCCTGCGGCGGCTGCCGATGCGCTCCGCGAAGGCGTCTCGCGTCATGTTGAGTTGACGCATCGCGTCGCGAAGTAGCACCTGTTGCGGCATGTTCATGGCCGGCAAATATATACTCAATGCGTATATTTTCAAAAGAACTTCACGGAGTGATTCCATGACCACCGCCCCCTCATGGCCGCCGGGCTACCGCATCAACCCGCGCGCCGCCGGCCCGGACCCGGCCGTCGTCGAGGCGTTCAAGGCCCTGCCCGTGGCCGCCATCGGCGACGCGATGAGCCGCAACATTGGCGCCATTGGGCTGCGCGCGTACCACGCGCGGCTCGACACGGTGCTGTGCGGACCGGCCGTGACCGTGCGCGTGCGGCCCGGCGACAACCTCATGATTCACAAGGCGCTGACGATGGTCGAGCCGGGCGATGTGCTCGTCATCGACGGCGGCGGCGACCTCACGCAGGCGCTGGTCGGCGGGCTGATTCGCACCACCTGCGTCGCGCGCCGGCTTGGCGGGCTGGTCATCGACGGCGCGGTGCGCGACGTGCGCGAATGGGCCGAAGACGGCATGCCGATCTTCGCGCGGGGCCATACGCACCGCGGGCCGAGCAAGGACGGCCCCGGCGAGGTGAACGTGCCCCTCTCGTGCGCGGGCCTCGTCGTGATGCCGGGCGACCTGGTGGTGGGCGATGCCGACGGCGTCATCGCCGTGCCGGCGGCGCAAGCGGCCGAGGTGCTCGAAAACACCCGCGCCCACCTCGTGCGCGAGGAACAGATCCGCGAGCACAACCGCGCCGGCACCACCGACCCGGAACGCTTCGACGCGGTGCTGCGGGCCAAGGGCCTGCCAGTCTGAGCAAGACACAAAAAAAACGGGCCCGAAGGCCCGTTTCTTGTTCAGCACCCGAAGGTGCTGCGGCGTCGGCTTACAGGCCAGCTTGGCGCGTGAACGACACGCTGGGCTTCTTGTAGGCTTGCGGCACTTCGTCGCGGTAGAAGGCGCGGCGGTCGAGGCTGGCCAGCGGGTCGTGCGCCTTGGCAACGGCTTCGGCTTGCACGGTCGCGCGGTTGGCGGTCGACGTGAAGCTTTGCGCGCCGGCGGCGGAGGCATCGCTGTACTCGTTGCCGGCGCGTGCGGCGGCAACGGCTTGCGGTGCGACTTCGGCGCGGGACACCGACGAGTTCACGACGTGCACGCCGTCGTAGGTTTCTGCATGGGCTCCGGCGGCAGCCAGGAGCGAGAGGGCAGCAGCGGCGAGGATCTTCGAGGCATTCATTTCAATCTCCTTCAGGTGTTGGGTTGGTGAGGAGAAGTTTGCGACTGAAGCGGCCTGAAAAACGCCAGCAAAAGGAACCGCGGCGTTCACGGGATTGAAACAATGCCGGGGTTGAAAAGCAGAAGGTCAATAGGGGTTGCCCCAGCGTTTCCTTGAAAACAGCGGGGGCGACACCCTCTGCGCCGAGACCTCGGCGCCAAGGCCTCTGAAACGAACGCACACAAGTCGCTCCGAGACGGTGCGGCCTCAGTGGCTGATCATCCACGGCCGCCGCGAAGGCGCCGACTTGGCACCGTTCGGCGCGGTCACCGTGGCACCCCGCTTGGACGAAGAAGCTGAACCGCAGCAGCCGCACCCCGCCGGGTGCTTGAAGCGCGCATAGTCCCGCGAGCTGCCGGGCTCGTGCCGCGCGCGCTCGTTGGTCTCCATCGCATGGCGCGTGCCAGAGGCCATCAGCGCGAGCCGCGGCGCGGCGCTCAGCACGCGCGGCGACGCGCATCCGCAGTCGGGGCAGGCAGCAGGTTCGTCGCGCAGGCCCGAGGGCCGCAACGCGTCGAAGCCGCCGCACTGGCCGCAGGCATAGTCGTAGGTGGGCATGGCGGGCCTTGCCTTCAGCGCAGGTCGTGCGACAGCGGCATGTCGACGCTGCCATCGACGAACTTCACCGGCCCCAGGGCGTTCGGGTTGATGTCGAAGTCGAAGATGCCCGTGGGCAGCCACAGCGTGGCGCAGGAGTTGGGCACGTCCACGATGCCGCTGATGTGGCCCTGCACCGGCGCCGTACCCAGAATCGAATACGCCTGCGCACCCGAGTAGCCGAACTTCTTCAAATACTCGATGGCGTTCAGGCAGGCCTGGCGATAGGCCACGTTCACGTCCAGGTAGTGCTGCTTGCCGCTCTCGTCGACCGAGATGCCTTCGAAGATCAGGTAGTCGTTGTACTGCGGCGTGATCGGGCTGGGCTTGAAGATGGGGTTCTTGATGCCGTACTTGGCCATGCCGCCCTTGATGAGCGTGACCTTCATGTGCACCCAGCCGGCCATTTCGATGGCGCCGCAGAAGGTGATTTCGCCGTCGCCCTGGCTGAAGTGCAGGTCGCCCACGCTGAGGCCCGCGCCATCGACGTAGACCGGGAAGAACACCTTGGAGCCGCGCGACAGATCCTTGATGTCGCAGTTGCCGCCGTGCTCGCGCGGCGGCACGGTGCGCGCGCCCTCAGCGGCGGCCTTGGCCTTGGCCTCGCCGGTCATCTTGCCCATGTGGGCGGTGCCGGCAAACGGCGGGTTGGCCAGGCCGGGCACGCGGTGCGGGTCGGTGTCGATGAGCGCCTGCTCGCGCTCGTTCCACATGTCGAGCATCGGTTTGTCGGGCAGGCAGCCGATCAGGCCGGGGTGAATGAGCCCCGCGAAGTTCACGCGTGGAATGTGGCGCGAGCTGGTGAACATGCCCTTGAAGTCCCAGATCGACTTTTGCGCTTCCGGAAAGTGGTCGGTCAGAAAGCCGCCGCCGTTCTGTTTGGAGAAAAAGCCGTTGAAGCCCCACAGGCTGTCTTGCTTGGCACCGATGTCCAGCAGGTCGACCACCAGCAGATCGCCGGGCTCGGCGCCCTTCACGCCCACCGGGCCCGAGAGGTAGTGCACCGTGCTCAGGTCGATGTCGCGCACGTCGTCGGCGCTGTCGTTGTTCTTGATGAAGCCGCCGGTCCAGTCGAAGGTTTCGAGAATGAAGTCGTCACCGGGGTTGACCCAGCAGGCCATCGGAATGTCCGGGTGCCAGCGGTTGTGGATGTTCTCGTTCTCGGTGGGCGATTGGGTCAGGTCGACCTTGATCAGCGTGTCCGTCATGTGCAGTGGCTCCTGGGGGTTGTGGTGATGGTGGTGGTGAAACGGTGGATCAAACGGAGAGGTAGGCCTTGATGCGGTCCACATCGGTCTTGTCGCGCGCGGTCTCGTGCACGAGCCGTCCGCCTTCGATGACGAAGAGCCGGTCGGCCACGTCCATCGCAAAGCTCAGCACTTGTTCGGACACGACGATGGTGATGCCGCGCAGCTTGCGGATTTCGTTGAGCGCCTTGGCGATGTCTTTGATGATGGAAGGCTGAATGCCTTCGGTGGGTTCGTCGAGCAGCAGAACCTTGGGGTCGGTGACGAGGGCGCGTGCAATGGCCAGCTGCTGTTGTTGGCCGCCGGAGAGGTTGCCGCCTTTGCGGTTTTTCATGTCCCAGAGCACGGGGAACAGGGCGTAAATTTCTTCGGGGATGCGGCGGGTCCTGGAGTTTTCCAGGCCGGTCTGGATGTTCTCTTCGACGGTCAATGTCGGAAAGATCATTCGGCCTTGTGGCACGTAGGCGATGCCCTTGGCCACGCGGCGGAAGCTCTCGTCGCGCGACACGTCTTGCCCGGCCACTTCGATGCGCCCGCTCTTCAACGGCAGGATTCCCATGAGGCTTTTGAACAGCGTGGTCTTGCCCATGCCGTTGCGTCCCATGATGGCAATGGTTTCGTTGGCATGGCCTTCGAACGACAGGCCGTGCAGGGCCTCGCTCTGTCCGTAGGCTACGTGCAGGTTTTCCACCTTCAGCATGACGTTGCTCATGTTGTTTCCTTGGCTTGGGGTTTTGTTCTGCTGTTCAGGGCGTGTGCACAGGCCGCCGGGTACTCCCCTCCGCGAATGTCCCCCGGGCTTCGCCCTCCTCCTTTATTTCGCTGCGGGGAGTACCCGACGCCCTGTGCACCAGGGCACGCTCCGAGTGATCGCGCGATCAATGACCGCTCCGCATGACGCACACGCCGATGGGGTGCCTTGCGCAGCGAAATAAAGGAGGAGGCCGAAGGCCGGGGGACATTCGCGGAGCAAGGTACCCCGTCGGCGTGGGCGCGCCCTGAACGACTGAACTTCATCTAATGCCCCAGGTAGACGTCGATGACTTTGGGATCCGCCTGCACCTTCTCCATAGGACCTTCGGCCAGGATCTTTCCCTGGTGCATCACCGTGACCTTGTGCGCAATCTGCTTCACGAACGCCATGTCGTGCTCGATGACGATCACCGCCCTGTTCTGACAAATGCGCTTCAGCAAATCGGCCGTCAGCTCCCGCTCGCGCGCACTCATGCCGGCAATGGGTTCGTCGAGCATCAGCAGCTCCGGCTCCTGCATCAACAACATGCCGATCTCCAGCCACTGCTTCTGCCCATGGCTCAGCAGGCCGGCCTCCGTGTCCAACCGGTCCGCCAGGCCAATCTCCTGCGCAATGGCTTGCACCTTGGCCTTGACCTCGTCGTCGCACTTGAACGCCAGTGCACCGAACACCGAACGGCCCTTGGGAAAAGACACCTCCAGGTTCTGGAACACGCTCAGGTTTTCGTAGATCGACGGCGTCTGAAACTTGCGGCCGATGCCCAGACGCACACGCTTGTGCTCCGCCATCTTGGTGAGCTCGGTGTTCTTGAACTTGATGCTGCCGGCGCTGGCCTTGGTCTTGCCGCAGATCAGGTCCAGCAACGTGGTCTTGCCCGCGCCGTTGGGGCCGATGATCACGCGCAGCTCGTTCTTGTCGATGTACAGCGTCAGGTCGTCGATGGCCTTGAAACCGTCGAAGGACACGGTGAGGTCTTCCACCGCCAGCGCAAAGTCTGTGTTGCTCATTGGAAAGTGCTCCAGGTTCAGGCGCGCTGGCTGCCGACGCCTTCTGGCAGCGTGGCTTCGGGTGACGAGGGGGTCGGTGCAACGGGGGATGTGGTTACGGCAGTTGCCGGCGGTTTGACGGCCGCTTCACGCAATGCCTGCCGGCGCGACTTCCACCAGGGCCGGATCTTTTCTTCCCACACGCCCGCCAACCCCATCGGAAAGGCCATGGTCACGCCGATGAACAGGCCCGCCATCAAAAACAGCCACAGGTCGGGGAAGCTCTCCGAGAACAGCGTCTTGCCCGCGTTGACCAGCAACGCGCCATACACCGCGCCCACCAAACTCATGCGCCCGCCCACCGCGCAGAAGATCACCATTTCGATGGAGGGAACGATGCCCACGAAGCTCGGCGACATGAAGCCCACCTGCAGCGCGAACATCGCACCGCCAATGCCCGAGAGCCCGGCCGCCAGGCAGAAGGTGAACACCTTGAAGTTGGACACGTCGTAGCCCGAGAAGCGCACCCGGTCTTCCTTGTCGCGCATGGCCAGCAGCAGCGTGCCCAGCTTGCTGGTCTGCACCCAGCGGCACAGCAGGATGCTGAGCACCAGCAAGCCCACGCACACGTAGTACAGGATGTACTTGGCGCTGTCGGTGCGGGTGTCCCAGCCCAGCATCGTCTTCAGGTCGGTCATGCCGTTCACGCCGCCCGTGTAGCCCTGCTGGCCGATGATGAGCACGGTGCAGATGAGCGCCACGGCCTGCGTGATGATCGCGAAGTACACGCCGCCCACGCGGCGCTTGAACATCGCGAGGCTCACCAGCCAGGCCAGCGCCATCGGCGCCAGCACCACCAGCGCCAGGCTCAGCGGCAGGCTCTTGAACGGCAGCCACAGCGCGGGCAGCTCGGTGATCTGGTTCCAGTCCATGAAGTCCGGAATGCCGGGTGTGCTCTGGATCTTGGTGGTGACGGGGTCGGAGGCTTCGAGCTTCAGGAACATCGCCATCGCATAGCCGCCGATGCCGAAGAACACGCCCTGCCCCAGGCTCAGCACGCCGCCGTAGCCCCACACCATCACCAGCCCCACGGCCACGAAGGCGTAGGTGAGGTACTTGCCCACGAGGTTGAGGCGAAAGATGTCCAGCGACAGCGGCAACACCACCGCGAGCAGCAGCACCAGCAGCAAGAGGCTGCCCAGCTGGTAGCGCAGGACAGAGGCCTTGATGAAATTCATCGGAACGTTCTCCAGAAAGGAATCGGGTTCATCAGCGGCGGACCTTCACGGCGAACAGGCCCTGCGGCCGCATCATCAGAATCAGCACGATCAGCGACAGCGTGAGCACCTTGGCCATCGATCCGGTCATGAAGAACTCCGAGATCGACTGCGTCTGCGCAATGCCGAAGGCCGAGACCACCGTGCCCAGCAGGCTGGCCGCGCCGCCGAAGGTGACGACCAGGAAGGCGTCGACGATGTAGAGCGAGCCTGATGTCGGCCCGGTGGAGCCGATGGTGGTGAAGGCCGCGCCCGCCATGCCGGCAATGCCGCAGCCGATGGCGAATGTGAGGCGGTCGGTCTTGCGGGTGTCGATGCCGGTGGCGTTGGCCATGGTGCGGTTGGCCACGGTGGCGCGCACCCGCAGGCCCCAGCGGCTCTTGTGCAGCGCAATGAGCACGCTGCCGGTGACCAGCGCGGTGAGCGCCAGCACGAACAAGCCGTTGATCGGAATGTCCAGGCCTTCATGCGGCGTCCACGAGCCCATGAGCCACTCGGGCAGCGTGGGGCTCACTTCCTTCGGGCCGATGAAGGTGCGGAACATCTGCTGCAGCCCCAGGCTCACGCCCCAGGTGGCGAGCAGCGTGTCGAGCGGGCGTTTGTAGAGGTGGCGAATCAGCAGCCACTCCACGATCCAGCCGACGATGAACGCGAACACGAAGGCCAGGCCGATGGCGATCGGAAAGTAGTACGGCATGAACGCCGGCGCCAGGCTTTCGGTGACGCGTGCGGCCAGGTAGATCGAATAGGCGCCGATGGTCATGAACTCGCCATGCGCCATGTTGATGACGCCCATCTGGCCGAAGATGATCGCCAGGCCCAGGCCCATGAGCAGCAGCACCGCGAAGAGGCTCAGCCCCGCGAAGCCCTGCATGAGGCCGATGTTCATCATGTCCGACAGAGTCATGGCGACAGGTTCCAGGTGGGGGTGGTGGGTATTGGGGTTGGCCCCTTCCCCCTTTGGGGGAAGGTTGGGATGGGGGCTCAGCGGCCCGCGCAAGCGCAAGGCTCGATCAAAGGCCGCCGTGCCCCCACCCCTGCCCTCCCCCAGAGSKGGAG
>NNBV01000591.1_pt1 | contig 82884 bp, 92 predicted proteins | sample 1173771 | NCBI WGS metagenome assembly NNBV01 (sample SAMN07173938, study PRJNA388173) | plant metagenome | isolation source: symbiotic tissue sample KVS11 | place: Norway: Troms, Kvaloya island | reverse complement strand
GCACAATGGCTGCTCGCGGACCGTGGTTATGACGCCGACTGGTTCAGGGATGCCCTTCAGGACAAAGGCATCAAACCATGCATTCCGGGACGGAAATCCCGTGCAGAGCCCATCAAATACGACAAGCGCCGATACAGAAGCCGCAACCGCATCGAGATCATGTTCGGCCGCCTCAAGGACTGGCGCCGCGTCGCCACCCGATACGACCGATGCCCAACGGTCTTCTTCTCCGCCATCGCACTCGCAGCCACCGTAATCTTCTGGCTCTGATCAACGAGTCCTGACCCTAGATCATGCGCGGGGAACCCCTCTCCTGTAAGGAGAGGGGCAGCGGTGAGGTGTCGGCCCCTGGACACCGTGGCCGTGACCTCACCGCAGCAGCGGGGATCGCCGCGCCCTGAGCGTAGAACGGCCGACACCTCTCCCTGCCCTCTCCTTACAGGAGAGGGTTCCCCGCGTTGCCCGCGCCTAGTCCGGAGGCGGAAAACGTATCCCCGCCCCCGTCATCTCCCCATACTCCCCTCGCCCATCACCCAAACGGGGCGGCCATCCGGAGGTGTGCCAGAGGCTGGGTGAAGGGTCGGCGCCTGCGGCTGGTCTCACAAACCAGACTCGGGAGGCTTCGGGGCACCGCCCTGGGGACACTACGGTCCCTGTGCGAGGAGCTCGCTGGAACGGTCGGCGGCATCACGCCTTCGTCCCATGCCCGACTAGACGCGACGAGGCGATGAGCCGAACTGGCGTCGAAAGGGCTCGCGGCGAAGGCTGGCCATCGACCCGATAAGCGCGGCCCGGAGCCCAAAATCGCCGAAGGCGGAGCGCCACGGGGCGTGCGACGGGTGGCTCAATCCCGCCGCGCCGCGTCCTGGCTCAACGGATGCGGATTTCTACCCACGCGCCTCGCGGCGCTCCGCCAGCCCCTGCTTGGATACGTCCGCGCCTGCGCGCGGGCGGGCTCCGGCGCGTGCCTACGGCGCCGGGGTCCAGTTCACCGTCTTGCACAGCACGACAGCCATGCAGCCGCGCGTCGAGAGGCCGTCGGGCTTGACGGTGAGCGTCATGCCGTAGCTGCGGTTGCGCTTGGCGTCGAAGGCCTCGCCGCTGAGTTTGTCGTCGCCCTCGGGCTTGAGCTTCATGACGAGCTTGTCGCCGACCTCCTCGCCGCCGCTGGTGTCCTTGATCCAGAGATTGGTCGCGCAGATGTCGCTGCCGCAGGGCGCGATCCGGACGCGGGCATTGCCGTCGTCGCGCAACCAGACGCCGCTCGGATCGGCGCCCTGGGCGAGCGCGGGCAGGCCCCAAGAGAGGAACAGGATGGTCGCGCCGGTCTTCAGTGTGGTTTTGAGAGTCACGGGCTTGTCTCCAAGACTGTCGGACGAAAAAGGCTGTCTGACCTGCCGATACGGCGCAGGCCCCTCCCCGGTTTCACCGATCACGCGCAAAGTGATCCTGCGGGAGGGCGCGGGCGTAAGCTTGCGAAAGCCAACCCGGAGAAGACCCGTGAAAACCGTCCTGACGGCCTATGCCGCCGCCGCACTCGCCTTCCTCGCGATCGACGCGGTCTGGCTCTCGACCATGGCGAACCTGCTGTATCGCCCGCTGCTGGGCGACATGCTCGCGCCCAGCTTCGCGCTGGCGCCGGCCGTGCTGTTCTATGTGATCTATATCGGCGGCATCGTCTTCTTCGCGATCCTGCCGGCGCTCGAGGCGCGGCTGTTTCGCAAGGCGGTGATCAACGGCGCCGCGCTCGGATTCGTCGCCTATGCGACCTACGACCTGACCAACCAGGCGACCCTGCGCAACTGGCCGGTCATCGTGACCGTCGCCGATCTGATCTGGGGCACGCTCCTGACGGCGGCGGCCTCAGCGGTCGGCTACGCCGTGGCCCGCCGCGTCGTGGGCTGAGGCCGTCTCGGCCTGCGCCAGCAGCGTCGAGAACACCAGCGCGGTGCAGGCGGTGAGCGCCGCCGCGCTCATCATGTTCAGCCGCAGCAGCGCGGCATACTCGGCCGGCGTGTAGAGATGAACAGGCGCGCCATAGCTGTCGTGGAACAGGAAATAGGCCAGGAAACAGACCCCGGCGAGCGGAAAGGCCGCGATCCAGCGCTCATGCGGCCGGAAGATCAGCAGCGCCAGCACGGCACAGGGCAGAAGGAAGATCTCGACGCCCGAGGCCACGCCGAACACCTTGGCGCAGAGCAGCGTGTTGGCGATCCCCGCCAGCGGCAGCAGGGCGCGGCCGAGCAGCGTGTTGCGGCGCGACAGCGCGGGCACCGCGAGAAAGAACGGCGTCGACAGGAAGGTCCAGGCGCTCGGCCCGATGTCGGGGCCGACCGTCCAGTACAAATAGAGCGGGTAGAAGGGCTGGTTCGAGGCGACCAGCAGCGCGAAGAAATTGGCCGTGGCGACGCGCGGGTCGGGATGGTCGGAATGGGCCTTGAGCGCGGCCATGCCGCGCTTGAGCCAGACGGGAAACGACATGGTGACCGGCCTCGTGGGTGACAGCGACACCGCATCTACGGCGCGGCGGCACGATCGGGTCACCTAGGACGCGCCGCGCCTACATCCGGAACACGCCGAACTTCGTCTCCGGCACGGGCGCATTGAGGCAGGCGGAGAAGGCCAGCGCCAGCACGCGGCGGGTCTCGGAGGGCAGGATGATGCCGTCGTCCCAGAGCCGCGCGGTGGCAAAGTAGGGCGAGCCCTCCCGCTCATAGCCATCGCGGATCGGCGCCTTGAAGGCCTCCTCGTCAGTGGCCGACCAGACCTTGCCGTCAGCCTCGATATTGTCGCGGCGGACGGTCGCGAGCACGCTCGCCGCCTGCTCGCCGCCCATCACCGAGATGCGCGAATTGGGCCAGGTGAACAGGAAGCGCGGCGAATAGGCCCGCCCGCACATGCCGTAATTGCCCGCCCCGAACGATCCGCCGACCAGCACGGTGATCTTGGGCACCCGCGCCGAGGCGACCGCCGTGACGAGCTTGGCCCCGTCCTTGGCGATGCCGCGCGTCTCGAAATCGCGCCCGACCATGAAGCCGGTGATGTTCTGCAGGAAGAGCAGCGGAATCCGGCGCTGGCAGCAGAGTTCGATGAAATGGGCGCCTTTCAGTGCGCTCTCTGAGAACAGGATGCCGTTATTGGCGATGATGCCGACGGGAATACCGTGGATGCGGGCGAAGCCCGTGATCAGCGTGGTGCCGTAGAGCTTCTTGAACTCGTCGAACTCCGAGCCGTCGACGAGCCGGGCGATGACCTCGCGGATGTCGTACTGCTTCTTCAGGTCGGTGGGGACGACCGCCTCGAGCTCTTCGATCGGGTAGAGCGGTTCGACGACCGAGGCGATGTCGATGTCGGGCCGCTTGACGCTGTTGAGGTTGGCCGCGATGCGGCGCGCGATCGCCAGCGCATGGGTGTCGTCGCCGGCATAATGATCGGCGACGCCCGAGAGCCTGGAATGCACGTCGGCGCCGCCGAGATCCTCGGCCGTGACGACCTCGCCGGTCGCGGCCTTCACCAGCGGCGGGCCGCCCAGGAAAATCGTACCCTGGTTCTTCACGATGATGGTCTCGTCCGACATCGCCGGCACATAGGCGCCGCCGGCCGTGCAGGAGCCCATCACCACGGCGACCTGCGGAATGCCCTCTGCCGACAATGTCGCCTGATTGTAGAAGATCCGGCCGAAATGCTCGCGGTCGGGGAAGACCTCGGTCTGATGCGGCAGGTTGGCGCCGCCGGAATCGACGAGGTAGATGCAAGGGAGCCGGTTCTCGCGCGCGATCTCCTGCGCCCGCAGATGCTTCTTCACCGTCATCGGGTAATAGGTGCCGCCCTTGATGGTGGCATCGTTGCAGACGACCATCACCTCGCGCCCGGCGACGCGGCCAATGCCGGCGATCATGCCTGCGCCATGGACATCGCCCTCATACATGCCGAAAGCGGCCAGCGAGCCGATTTCGAGAAAAGCCGAGCCCGGATCGAGCAGGCGCAGCACGCGTTCCCTCGGCAGAAGTTTTCCGCGCGCCGTGTGGCGCTCGCGCGACTTCGCGTTGCCGCCGAGCGCGGCAGCGGCGCGCCGCTCCTGCAGTTCGCAACGCAAACCCGCCCAGGCTTGGCGGTTGGCGCGCGTCTCGGCCGAATTCAGATCGACCTTGCTCTCGATGACCGGCACGGCGCGCGCTCCCAGGCGGTGTTTCTGGATGCGGTTATGGCGCGCCGCGCAGCAAACGCCAACCAGCGGGGATGCTCACAGGCGGAAGCGGAAATCCCCCATGCCGTCGCCGCACGGTACTCTTGCGCCTCGTCGGCCATTCTTGCGCGGTGTTGATCGAGCCCGTCACGGTCGGCCCTGCCACCGCGCCGGCGCCCGCCCCCGGAACGCTCATGAGGAAAAGCAACCAAAGAGTGTTGACATCAAAATAACGCAACCTATCGTTGCGTCATTCCAGAACCACACGTCGCCGCTTCGGCGACGCGCCGGCCAAAACCAGCAAGGGGGGTGTCATGGGCCTGTTCAGCGCCAAACTCGTGAGCAAGGCGGAAAACGAACTGAAACTCTTCGGCGGCATGCCCGAGAACACATCCCCGCTGAAGGAGCGGATCGGCGAGTACTGGGATTTTCTCAAGCGCCCCGACCTGGACGGCGGCGACGATGTGCCTTGGTCGGCCGCTTTTGTCTCCTACATGGTCAACCTGGCCGGCGCGAACACCACATTCCCATACAGCACCCAGCATTCGGTGTATTTCTACCGGACGATCAACGACAAGATGATCAAGAAGGCGACGGCCTTCTGGGGCTATCGCGTCTCCGAGGTGACGATCGAGCCCGGTGACATCCTGGGCATGAATCGCTCGAACAAGCCGCCCATCGATTATGATTGGGCGATGACGCATGGGGACTATTTCAGCCATTCCGACATCGTCGTCGCAGTCGACAAGAAATCCGTCGAGACCATCGGCGGCAATGTCGGCACTCCCCCCGGAGAGATCGCTCGCAAGGCGTTCTCGTTTTCCGGGGGAAAGCTGCTGAACAAGTCGAAGACGCAGGAGGTCTTCGTGGTCATCAAGAACTTCCTGCCGTGATGCGCGTCTGAAGCGCCCTCGCCAGCCGCTCAGACCGTCCGCCCGAAGATGCGCTCGAACTGCGCGCGCAGTTCGGCATCGACATCCGCCATTGTCAGCGGCAGGCCGAGATCGACCAGCGAGGTCACGCCATGGTCGCTGACGCCGCAGGGCACGATGCCGTCGAAATGCGACAGGTCAGGCTCGACGTTCAGCGAGATGCCGTGGAACGAGACCCAGCGCCGCACGCGGATGCCGATCGCGGCGATCTTGTCCTCGGCTCCGTCGGCTTTCTCCGGCCGGCGCACCCAGACCCCAACCCGGTCCTCGCGACGCTCGCCCCGGATGTTGAAGCCGTCGAGCGTGGCGATCAGCCAGGATTCGAGCGCCGCGACGAAGCGCCGGAGGTCCGGCTCGCGCCGCTTCAGGTCGAGCATGACATAGGCCACGCGCTGGCCCGGCCCGTGATAGGTGAACTGCCCGCCGCGCCCGCTGCGATGCACCGGAAAGCGCTCGGGCGCGATCAAATCCTCGTCCTTCGCCGAGGTGCCGGCGGTATAGAGCGCGGGATGCTCGACCAGCCAGACGCGCTCGCGCGCGAGCCCGTCCGCGATCAGCCCGGCGCGCATCTCCATCTCGGCGACGGCCTCGCCATAGCCGACGGGCCCCTCGGCCACGACCCATTCGACCGGCGCGGAGCCGGCCTCGGCCAGGAACAATTCGGCAAGTGCCTCGCGCGTCTTCACTGCGCATTAACCCTGTTGCGCCCAACCTCGGGATCGAAGCGGTGGCCAGCCTCATGCTCCCGGACGGAGCCACAGGCAAGTTTCGTTGATCAAATTCTGAAGTAAGGTCCGGAGGCAGGACTTGAAGGCCGATCTCGATCTCGTACCTGTCGAACTCACGGTGGTGCTGGGCTCCGCCCGTATGCCGATCTACAAGCTCCTGCGGATGGGCCGCGGCGCAATCATCGAACTCAATGCCAGCGAGACCGATGAAGTCCAGATTCTCGCCAACAACCACCCTTTCGCCAAGGGAATCGTCGTCGTCAGCGGCTCGCGTATCTCCGTCGAGATCACGCAGATGCTGAAACGGCCGACGGTGTACACACTCCAGAGCGTCGCCGCCGCCGCCTGATCACCTTTTCCTGCGCAATGCCCTTGTGGCGACGGATTCGATTTGCTAGACCCGCGCCGCTCCGGAGTTCTCCGCTTCAACGCGGGATGGCCGGAGCCGCTGCGGTCATGGCGGAACTGGTAGACGCACTACCTTGAGGTGGTAGCGGGGAAACCCGTGGAGGTTCGAGTCCTCTTGACCGCACCAGATTGGGGCTACACGCCCAGCGAACGGCGACCTGCGAAGGTCGCCGTTCGCGTTTGAGCCGCAATGTTTTTGCCGCGACAGCGCCTTGCTGCGTTGCAACAGCACAGGGCCGCTGACACAAGGGCGGCGGGCACGTCCCCGAATCCATTTCTGTCGTATTTTGAATTGCGGAGCGGGCCGATGACGGACACGCACAAGGCTCCCGGCGACGCGCTCGACCGCCCGATCCGGGACGAGGACGGCGTCATCGATGCCAGCCTGGTCGAACAGGTCTCGCAGGCGCTGCTGCTCTCGGACCTGACGACGCTGCGCGCCGTCGTCGCCGACATGCACGAGGCCGATCTCGGCACGCTGCTGGAGGCGCTCGACCCCGACGAGCGGCCCCGCCTGATCTCGCTGCTCGGCAGCGACTTCGACTTCGCCGCGCTGACCGAGGTCGATGATTCGGTCCGTGAGGAGATTCTGGAGGAGCTCTCGGCGCAGACCGTGGCTGAGGGCGTCCGCGACCTCGACACCGACGACGCCGTCTACATCCTCGAGGACCTCGACGAAGCCGACAAGCAGGAGGTGCTCGGCAAGCTAACGCCCGCCGAGCGTATCGTGCTGCAGCAGGGCCTCGACTATCCCGAGGATAGCGCGGGCCGCCGCATGCAGAGCGAAATCCTGGCCGTGCCGGCCTTCTGGACGGTCGGCCAGACGATTGACCACCTGCGCCAGACCGACAATCTGCCCGAGCGCTTCTTCGAGATCCTCGTCGCCGATCCCGCCCATCACTTCGTCGGCTCGGTGCCGCTCGACCGGCTGCTGCGCACGCAGCGCCCCGTTGCCATCGCGACGCTCGTCGACGAGGACAGCCGCGCCGTGAAGGCGACGGAGGACATCGAGGACGTGGCGCGGCTGTTCCAGCGCTACAACCTCATCGCCGCGCCCGTCATCGACGAGGCCGGGCGGTTGGTCGGCGTCATCACCATCGACGACATCGTCGATGTGATCGAGGACGCCGCCGACGACGACGTCAAGCAGCTCGGCGGCGTCCACGCCGACGAAGAGCTGTCGGACCCGGTGCCTATCATCGCGCGCAGCCGCTTCAGCTGGCTGTTCATCAACCTGGTGACATCTTTTCTCGCGGCAGCCGTGATGAGCCTGTTCGAGGCGCAGCTCTCGCAGGTCGTGGCGCTTGCCATCCTCGCGCCCGTGGTGGCGAGCCAGGGCGGCAACGCCGCGACGCAGACGATGACGGTCGCCGTACGGGCGCTGGCGACACAGGAGCTCGGCGCCTGGAACCTGCGCCGCTTCTTCAACCGCGAAATGATCGTCGGCATGATCAACGGCGTCGGCTTCGCCGTGATCACCGGCGGCGTCGCCGCGCTCTGGTTTTCCAGCACCGGCCTCGGCATCGTCATCGCCATCGCGATGGTCGTGAATCTGCTGGCCGCCGCCATGGCCGGCGTCGTCATCCCCGTGCTGCTCAACCGCTACAAGGTCGATCCCGCGATCGCCTCGGGGACCTTTGTCACCACGGTGACGGATGTGGTGGGCTTCTTTTCGTTCCTCGGCGTCGCCGCGATCTGGCTCGCGCATCGCTGACGGACGCAGGATTTCGGTTAGCGTAAACGGGCCGTCAAGTTTTCTCCACGATCTTGCGCGACATGATCCCTCTGCGCATGAACATCTTGAAGCCCGCAACGCTCCTCGCCGCCGCCGCTCTCGCGGTCCTGGGCGGCTGCGTCGCGCTCGAGGGCAACTATCCGGCCAAGGGCGATGCACGGCCGCATCCGGGCGTCGCGCAGGCGCATAGCTACCCGATCCACGGCATCGACATCTCGCGCTGGCAGGGCGAGATCGACTGGACTGCGGTCAAGGGCGCGGGAACCCGCTTCGTCTACATGAAGGCGACCGAGGGCGGCGATCATGTCGATCCGGCCTTCCAGCGCAATTGGGAGGGCGCGCGCCGCGCCGGAATTCCCCGCGGCGCCTATCACTTCGTGTTCTGGTGCCGCCCGGCCCATGAGCAGGCGCTCTGGTTCAAGCAGCAGATCCCCAACGATCCCGATGCCTTGCCGCCGGTCCTCGACGTCGAGTGGAACGGGCATTCGAAGACCTGTCCGCAGAAGATCGATCGTTCGCTGGCCCTGGAGAAGATCCAGTTGATGCTGACCGAGCTCGAACAGCTGACCGGCAAGAAGCCGATCATCTACACCGACATCACCTTCCACAAGGACGTGCTCGAAGGCGAGTTCAACAACTACGCCTACTGGATCCGCTCGACCGCGGCCCTCCCCGAGACGCGCTATGCCAACCGCCCCTGGGCCTTCTGGCAATTCACGACGACGGGGCGCGTTCCCGGCATCAAGGGCGATGTCGACCGCAACGCCTTTTTCGGCAACGAGGGCCAGTTCGACGGCTGGCGCCAGGGCGAGTTCGACATCGGAACGCGCCGCTGGGACAAGCCCAAGCCGGTGCCGCCGCAGCCGAGCCCCGGCCCCGAGCGCCCGGCCGCGCCGACGCCCTCTCCCGCCGTCGCGCGGATTCCAGGAAGCGTCGCGCCGGTCGCCTCCGCCTTCCAGCCGCCCGACGACGAGGTCGCTGCGACCGAGTGAGCGGTTTCGCCCCGGCAGACGCCCTCGCCGGTTAACCAAAGCTGAAACAAGCCCGGCGCATCCGATCCAAATCTAACCGGCTCTTAACCGTCGCCTTGGCATCTCGACAGGCGACGAGGGAGAAGGAGATGCCGGTGCGACCGACGATTCTGATGCGGACCATGCTTCGCGCCATCGCGCTTTGCGGGCTGCTGACCGGTCTGGCCGCGCCCGCCGCCGCCCTCTATCCGAAGAAAAGCGACTCCGCCCCCCATCACGGCGTCCGCGATGCGCGCCGCCAGGCGATCCAGGGCATCGACGTCTCGCGCTGGCAGGGCGAGATCGACTGGGACAAGGTCAAGGACGCCGGCACGCGCTTCGCCTTCATCAAGGCGACGGAAGGCGGCGACCATCTCGACCCGAATTTCCGCCAGAACTGGGCCGGCGCGAAGAAGGCCGGCGTCGCGCGCGGCGCCTATCATTTCGTCTGGTGGTGCCGCCCGGCCAAGGACCAGGTGCGCTGGATGAAACGCCACATCCCGCGCGACGTCGACGCATTGCCGCCGGTGCTCGACGTCGAGTGGCAAAACGAGTCGCAGTGCACCCGCAAGATCTCGCGCGAGGATGCGCTGGAAAAGATCCGCATCATGCTGGCGGCACTGCAGGAACATACCGGCAAGAAGCCGATCATCTACACAGACATCAATTTCCACGAGGACATCCTCGAAGGCCAGTTCAACGACTATCCCTATTGGCTGCGCTCCACTGCGGCCCCGCTGGCGCATCGCTACGAACGCGAGAAATGGGAGTTCTGGCAGTTCACCACCACGGGCCGGGTGCCCGGTATCACCGGCGATGTCGACCGCAACGCCTTCTTCGGCAGCGAGCGCGAATTCGCCGCCTGGCGCGCGGGTCAGTTCGACATCGGCGCGCGCAAATGGCGCGGTGGCGAGCCGAAGATCGCAAGCCCGAAGGCGCCGGCGACCTCGGCCGGCTCCCGCGCGCCCAAAGCGGCCGGCGGCACGCCCTTGCGCATCGCACCACCAGGCAAGATTCCCCAGCGCACCGCCAGCAACGATTGACGCCACCGGCTCAAGCGATGCCATAGAACGGGCGCCGTCATCGAACCGTCATGGCGCGGGCGCAGGGCTCGCCGCGTCGCCAGCAAGTGAGCCGATCAACAGCCCGATGTCCTCCCCGATCGCCATCACCGATGCGCAATCCCGCATGGGCATCGTCTGGGCCTACCGCTTCGATGCCGATGGCGTTCCCGCGCTGATCGAGCGCGAGACCGTGCCCGGCTTCGAACCGGATGAGGGCTTCGTCTGGATCCATCTCGACCTCGTCCACAGCCGCGCCAAGGGCTGGATCACCGAGCAGCCCTGGCTGCCCGCCCCGGCCGAGGAGATGTTCGTCTCGGCAGAGACCCATCAGCGGCTTGACCACTCAGCCGGACTCGTCTGGGGCATCTCGCATGATCTGGTCCGGGACATCGCCTCGGATTCGGACCTGGTCGGGGCGCTCTACTGGATCGTCGGCGAGCGCATGCTGCTGACCGGCCGGCGCGACGCGCTGCAGTCGATCCGCCTCGCCGCCGACGCGCTCAACCGCGGCGAGGAGGTCGCAAGCCCGGTCCTCCTCTTCGAGCAGATCATCGAATACATCATCGACGACGTCGCCAGGGCAGTCGTGCGGCTGATGGACGAGACCGACAGCGTCGAGGACCATGTGCTGGCCGACCGCTTCGAGGACGCGCCGGCGCGGGTCGGCGCCGTCCGGCGCATGGCGGTGAGGCTGCACCGCCAGCTCGGCGGGCTGCACCTGCTGTTTCGCCGCTTCGCCGAGACGAATTCAGGCCGCAAGGCGCCCGACGAGGTCAAGGCGGCCGCCGCGCGCCTGCTGCAACGCATCGACGGGCTCCATCACGACGTCCAGTCGGTGCAGGACCGCGCGCGCCTGCTGCAGGACGAGATGACCGCCCGCACCGCGACCCAGACCAACCGCCAACTCTACACGCTCTCGATCCTGACCGCGCTGTTCATGCCCGCCACCTTCATCACCGGCCTGTTCGGCATCAATGTGAAGGGCCTGCCCTGGATGGAGCACGATCTCGGCGCGCTGTTCGTCGCGCTGGCCTGTGTGTCGGCGGCCCTCCTGACGCTGGTCCTGTTGCGGCGGCGAGGCGTGATCGGCGGCTGACGCACGGCAGGCTGTCTCTCCGCGCCGATGCCCATCCTCCGATCGCGTCGGCGCGCACTGACTTGGCCGCCATCCGCGCTATAACGCGGGAAACGCCGCGCCATCGCCGTGCCGGCCCATCGGGAGGTCCACCATGCTCGCCAACGCGCCCCGTCCCTTCAATTTCGACCTCGGCGAAACCGCCGATGCGATCCGCGACACGGTCCACGCCTTCGCGCAGGAGAAGATCGCCCCCCGCGCCCATGACATCGACGCGACCAACCAGTTCCCGCGCGATCTCTGGCCGCAGATGGGCGCGCTCGGCCTGCACGGCATCACCGTGAAGGAGGAGGATGGCGGCGCGGGGCTGGGCTATCTCGAGCATGTCGTGGCGATCGAGGAGGTTTCCCGAGCGTCCGCGTCGGTCGGCCTCTCCTATGGCGCCCACAGCAATCTCTGCGTCAACCAGATCGCCCGCAACGGCAACGCCGCCCAGAAGGCGAAATACCTGCCCAAGCTGATCTCGGGCGAGCATGTCGGCGCCCTCGCCATGTCCGAACCCGGCGCGGGCTCCGACGTCGTCTCGATGAAGACGAAAGCGATCAAGAAAGGCGACCGCTACGTCCTGAACGGCAACAAGATGTGGATCACCAACGGCCCGATCGCCGAGACGCTGGTCGTCTACGCCAAGACCGACCCCGAAGCCGGCTCGAAGGGCATCACCGCCTTCCTGATCGAAAAGGGCATGAAGGGCTTCTCGACGGCCCAGAAGCTCGACAAGCTCGGCATGCGCGGCTCCGACACCTGCGAACTCGTCTTCGAGGAGTGCGAGGTCCCGGAGGAGAACGTGCTCGGCCAGGTCGGGCGCGGCGTCAACGTGCTGATGAGCGGCCTCGACTACGAGCGCGTCGTGCTCTCGGCTGGCCCGCTCGGCATCATGCAGGCGGCGCTCGACGTGGTCATGCCCTATGTCCATGAGCGCAAGCAGTTCGGCCAGTCGATCGGCGAGTTCCAGCTTGTCCAGGGCAAGATCGCCGACATGTATGTGATGATGAACGCCTGCAAGGCCTATGTGTATGCCGTCGCCAAGGCCTGCGACCGCGGCGAAACCACCCGCGAGGACGCCGCCGGCGCGATCCTGATCTCGGCCGAGAAGGCGACCCAGATCGCGCTGGACGCGATCCAGCTGCTCGGCGGCAACGGCTACATCAACGACTACCCGACCGGGCGGCTGCTGCGCGACGCCAAGCTCTACGAGATCGGCGCCGGAACGAGCGAGATCCGGCGCATGCTCATCGGCCGGGAATTGTTCGCGAAGACGAGGTAGGGACGTTCTGGCATCCTCCGCCGTCATCCCGGACAAGCCGCGCAGCGGCGCCGCTCCGGGATCCATCATAGGATGCGACGTTGCCCTATGATGGATCCCGGGTCTGCGCTGCGCTTGCCCGGGATGACGTCGCGCTTGATCGAACTTCGAAAGACAGCTCCGACAGATGCCCCTCTACTTCGCCTATGGCCTCAACATGGACCCCGCCGGCATGGCGCAGCGCTGCCCGAATTCGCGCGCGCTTGGGCTCGCCCGATTGCCGCGCCACCGCTTCATCGTCACGCGCGATGGTTATGCCTCGGTCATCCGCGATCCGCGCGAGGAGGTTCATGGCGTGCTCTGGGACTGCGCGCTGGGCGACATCCGCACGCTCGACAAGTTCGAGGAGCTGGCGAGCGGGCTCTACGTCAAGATCAGCCAGCCGGTGATCGTGCCCGGCGGCGCCAAGCGCGCGCTGGTCTATGTCGGCCGCTCCGGTGAGGTTGGAAAGCCCAAGCCGAACTATATGGAGTCGGTCATCGCCAGCGCGAAACACTGGTCTCTGCCAGAGGGTTATGTAGCCGGCTTGAATCGGTTTCTGAGCAAGCCGAATCTGGATGTGAAGGCGCTGAACCCGCACGCGGGCGATCTCCCTCCGGGGCCGGTCAAGGGTGTGCGGCCAAGAGCGCTGGCGCCGAAGTGAGACACCTCCCGTCATGCTCGCCCTTGTGGCGAGCATCCACGTCTTGAACACCGCCCTCGCCGGCCGAAGACGTGCATGGTCGGACAAGCCCGACCATGACGGCGAGGGCTCCGGCTGGCGGTTCTAGACCGCCAGCCCCTTCGCCAGCTCGCTGACCTGCTTCTCGAACAGGCCGCGATAGGCGCCGTCCGCGCGCTGGAGCAGCGCCACATGCGGCCCCTCCTCGACCACGACACCGCGATCGAACACGATGATCCGGTCCATCGCACGTACCGTCGAGAGCCGGTGGGCGATGACGATCGTGGTGCGGCCCAGCATCAGCCGCTCCATCGCCTCCTGGATCAGCGCCTCCGATTCCGAATCGAGGCTGGACGTCGCCTCGTCGAGGATCAGGATCGGCGCATCGGCCAGGAAGGCCCGGGCCAGCGCCACACGCTGCCGCTCGCCGCCCGAGAGCTTGACGCCGCGCTCGCCGACCAGCGTGGCGTAGCCCTTGGGCAGGCGCATGATGAACTCATGCGCGTTGGCGAGCCTGGCCGCCTGCTCGACCTGGACCAGCGAGGCGCCGGGCCGGCCATAGGCGATGTTCTCGGCCAGTGAGCGGTGGAACAGCACCGGCTCCTGCTGCACGATCGCGATCTGCTGCCGTAGGGATGCTTGCGTAACGCCCGCGATATCCTGCCCGTCGATCGCGATGCGTCCCGAAGTGACGTCGTAGAGCCGCTGCACCAGCTTGACGAAGGTCGTCTTGCCCGAACCCGAGCGACCGACCAGGCCGACCTTCTCGCCGGCCGCGATCGTCAGCGAAAAATCGCGATAGAGCGCCTCGGCATGCCCGCCATAGTGGAAGGTCACGTCCTCGAAGGCGATCTCGCCCGCCGTCACTGCCATGGCCGTCGCGCCCTTGCGATCGGGCACGCCATAGGGCTGGTCGTGCATCGCGACGAGCTCCTCCATGTCGTTCACCGAACGCTGCAGGTTGTGCACATGCTGGCCGACATCGCGCAGATAGCCATGCACCACCGCATAGCTCGTCAGCACGAAGGCGACGTCGCCCGGCGTCGCCTGTCCGTTCGCCCAGAGCCAGATCACGAGGCCGACCACGGCAGCCCGCAGCGCCAGCAGCACAAGCTGCTGAGCCGTGCCTGAGGTCGTGCCGCGCACCCAGGTGCGCCGGGTCCGCAGCGCCCATTTCGCCAACACGCCAGCGGTGCGGGCGTCCTCGCGCAATTCGGCGCCATAGGCCTTCACCACCGGATTGCACGAGATCGCATCGGCGAGCGACCCGCCGAGTCGGGTGTCCCAGCTATTGGCCAGCCGCGCCGCCGGCGCGACATAGTTGAGCGACAGCGCGACCGTGACGCCGACATAGATCAGTGCGCCCGCGAGCACGACGAGCCCCATCGCCGGCCAGTGCCAGGCGAGCAGGATCGTCGAGCCGATCAGCACCACCACTGACGGCAGGAGCGCGATCAGCACCGTATCGGTCAAGAGGTCGAGCGCCCACATGCCGCGCGTGATCTTGCGTACGGTCGAGCCGGCGAAATTGTTGGCGTGCCAGTCGGTCGAGAAGCGCTGCAGCCGCGCGAAGGCCTCGCTGGCGGTATCGCCCATCGTGCGCAGCGTCATGCCTGTGATGCCGATGAAGCCGAGATGGCGGAAGACGACACCGCAAGCGCCGAGCGCCAGCATGGCGGCCAGCGCCCACAGCGCGCCTTGCGTAGCGGACGTGCCTTCGCCCGCCACAGCATCGACGAGACGGCCGGCATAAACAGGCATGAACAGATCGGCGACGGTCGCCGCCATCATCGAAGCGGCGACGAAGCCGACGGGACCGGGCTGGCGGGCCCAGTGACAGAAAGTGAAGCCGAGAACGGCCCGGAAAGGTTCGGGCCGCCCGGTGCGATCGGGTCGGGACATGTGTGTTTTCGGCCCGCAGGGGAGCCGACTCCGGATCAGGCTGGAGTCGGCGACGCGCGCCGGTCTTCAGCGAAGGGCAAAGAAGCGATGGAGAGAGCTCAGGCGCCGCCTCGGGCGGGCCACGGGCGAGTCCGACCTAGCGGCGGGACATTCGCGGGGAGCTGACGACGATGATGAATTCCATTCAGCCCTCCCTGTGTGGTGTGTGAGCGATGGAGACAGGATGCCGCAGGTCGGCGCGCCTGGCAAGAAGGCCGGGCGCTTCACGGCGGCATGTGGCTTCGCGACAACAGGCGCAGCGCCCGCGCCCTCGCCGCCCTACCAGAACAGCGCCAAGAGCCTGATCGTGATGACCAGTACGAAGGCGGTGATGACGATGCCGACGACCTGGTGACGCTTGGCTCGATCCGGGAACTGGCGCGCGAAGATCCGCCCCAGCGGCTTGCGGAACAGGAAGGCGACGACGGCCAGAACGATCAGGATATGCGACAACAGGGATGCTCGAACCATACGAGACGCGGCAGGTGCACCGCTTTCATGGGCAACACCCTTGTCGGTTCGGGGAAAGCAGGTCAATGCGGGGCACGCCTTGGCAATCGCCGATGGAACACGCAAGTTGTCCGCAGAGGATTGGCATGATTGGCATGATCGGATTCGAGACCCTCGACATCATCGGCATGGTGTTCTTCGTGTCCGCCTGGATCGGCTACCATTTCGCCGTCGAGATGGGTCCTCATGCCGGCAAGAGCCTGAACATGAAGATGAACCTGCGCCGCGCGCGCTGGATCCGCGAATCGATGAGCCGCGACAACCGCATCGTCGACACCCAGATCATGAACGGCCTGCAGAACGGCACGGCCTTCTTCGCCTCGACCTCGCTGATCGCCATCGGCGGGACGCTGACCCTGCTGCAATCGACCGACCGCGTCGTGGCGCTGTTCTCGGACCTGCCCTTCGGCACCGCCCCCACCCGCGCCGCCTGGGAACTGAAGGTCATCGGACTCGCCCTGATCTTCGGCTATGCCTTCTTCAAATTTGCCTGGAGCTACCGGCTGTTCAACTACTGCGTCATCCTGCTCGGCTCCCTGCCCCCGGCCAAGAACCACGACCCCAAGGATGCCGAACGCGCCGTCCATGAGGCGACCGAGATGAACGTCGCGGGCGGGCGCCATTTCAACCGCGGCCAGCGCGCCTTCTTCTTCGCGCTCGCCTATATGGGGTGGTTTCTCGGGCCCACGACCTTCATCCTCTTCACCGGCGCCGTGCTGGTGGCAATGTACCGGCGCCAGTTCGCCTCCGACGCCGCCCGCGTCTTCCGCCATCCGGACGCGACATGACCAGGCCACAGACGATGACGAAGCCCGACGACAGCGCTTTCGAAGCGACGATCCTGAAGCTCGCGGCCGAGCGCGGCGACGGCCGCACGATCTGCCCCTCCGAGGCGGCGCGTGCGCTGGGCGGCGACCATCCCGATGGTTGGGGCCCGCTGATGCAGCCGATCCGGCGCATTGCGGTCCAGCTGATGAAGGAGGGCCGCATCGTCATCACCCGCAAGGGCCGGCCCGTCGATCCCGACGATTTCCGCGGCGTCTACCGGCTGAGGCTGCCCGAGGGCGAGTAGCGAATGGGGCGCCTCGCCACTCGCCCTTCTACGGCCCCGGAAACAGCGTGTCCGTGTAGCCCGCCAGCCAATAGGCCAGCAGCCCGACCCATTCCTTGAAGCCGTCATCGGCGATGGTGAGGCCACGCGGCGCCCGTGGATAGGGCCGGACGAAATCCGCTGGCTCGCCTTCCGAGAGATAATCGACTGGAAAGGCCTCGACCGCGAAGCCGGCCTTGCGGAACACGCCCATCGAGCGCGGCATGTGCCAGGCCGAGGTCACCAGCAGCCAGCGCTCGCCGGGCTTGGGATCGACCAGCCTACGCGTGAAGACCGCATTCTCCAGCGTGTTGCGCGATTTGTCCTCGAAGACGAGCCGCTCTGGCGCAAGTCCGAGCCCCAGGAACAGCCTTCGCGCGCCGTCAGCCTCTGTATCCGTCACGGGCGAGACCAGATTCGCCGCACCGCCGGTAAAAACGACCTTGGCCTGCGGGTGCAGCCTGGCCAGTTCGACCGCCTTGGTCATGCGCGCGCCGGCCGAGGTCAGCACCACGTCACCGCGCGCAAGACCGATCGGCCCGCCGAGCACGATGACGCCGGCGACCGGGCCCTTCGCCGCATCCTGCTGCGGGAAGCGATCCTCCAGCGGGCGAACGACGATGCGCGGCAGCGGGCTGAAGGCCATCAGCAGCAGCGACAACAGGGCCGCCGCGCCGAGCCAGCGCGCGGGGCGGGCGAAGCGCGTGAAGGAGAGCAGCGCCGCGAGGGCCGCCAGCAGGATCGCCAGGTTCACCGGCGAGAACGCGAACCAGACCAGCTTCGACAGGGTGAAGAACATGCGCTGGCTCCGAACCGCAGGGACGGCCGCTTCTAGCCCGCGAAAGCTGACAGCTCGCTAACGAACGAACTACCGGATGATCTGCGGCGGCTGCGACGGGCGGCGCGCCGCGGCCGGTGGCCGCGCCGCACGCTCAAGCTCGAGCGCCCGCGTCGCGGCCTCGCGCAACTCGCAGCCGGCCTGCCGGCCCAGCTGGAAGCCCTCGCGCTGGGTTGCGCCGTAGAAGGCGCATTTCTGCGCGATGAACCCCTCCCAGGCCAGATGCAGCGCCGCCAGCCGGCTGCGCTGCCCGGCATCGAGGCTGCGGCCGCTCTGCTGCATCGCCAGCATCAGCCGCTCGCGCCAAACCGCCTCCTCGCGCCGGGCGCAGCCGACCTCGGCAGCGCGGCGGTCGGTGCTGGCCGCGCTTACGCAGGCGACCGCGACGGCACCGATGCAGGAGGGAGCCGACATGCGGTTGTCGCGCAGGCAGGCGGCGATCTGCGCCCGGTCGGAAGCCAGCGCCGCGCTCCCCTGCGCCCAGGACGGCGTGGCGCCAAGGACCAGCAGCAGAAGAACGAGCCTGAACATATGCATGAATGCGATCCTGACACCCGCCGCTGCTCGTTCAAGACACGTTCCGGTCATATGTCAGGTCACCGGCAGGGGCAGCGCCGGCTTGGCGGCCGGACGGGCGAAGATCGTCTCGTACCAGCGCCGCACATGCGGCCGCTCGGCCTGCTCCACCGGAAGGTTCAGCCAGCGATGCGCGCCGCAGCCGACCGTGATGTCAGCCATGCCGAAGCGCTCGCCGGCCAGGAAGCTGCGTGTCGCCAGATGCGTGTCCAGAATCTCCATCAGCCGCTCGGCCTTGGCGGCGCTGGCGGCGATCGTCTTCGGATCCATATACTCGGGCACCTTGCGCACGACGCCCCAGAGAACCGGGGTCATCGCCGGCTGCAGCTCCGACTGCATCCAGTCCATCCAGCGGTCAGCATCGGCGCGGAGCGCCGGGTCTTCCTCCCAAATCCAGCCTGAGCCGTATCGCGCCGCGAGATAGCGCACGATGCTGTTGGATTCCCAGATGCAGACTGCGCCATCCTCCAGCACCGGGATCTGGGCGTTGGGGTTCTTGGCGAGGAAGACCGGCTCGCGCAGCAAGCCGAACGTGCCGCCGCAATCAATGCGCTCGAAGCTCTGGCCGACCTCGCCCGCCGCCCACACGACCTTCTGGACATTGATGGAGCTGATCCGCCCCCAGATCGTCAACATGCGCGGCACTGTCCTCGTTGTCGTCGCCGGGAGTGTCAGCGTGGCCGGCGCGATTGGCAAGCCGGCATCAGGCCATCCCGCCATTGCGAGCGGCGCCGCCGTTCAGGCGAATTCCATGATCACGGCATCGACCGCCAGCGAATCGCCCTCATTCGCCAGGATCTTGGCGATGGTGGCGTCCTTCTCGGCACGCAGCACGTTCTCCATCTTCATCGCCTCGACCATGCACAAGGCCTCGCCCGCCTTGACCTCCTGGCCGAGCTTGACGGAGATCGCCTTGACCACGCCGGGCATCGGGCAGAGCAGGAACTTGCCGGTATCGGCCGCGACCTTCTCCGGCATCAGCGCAGCCAACTCCGCCTCGCGCGGGGTGTGGACATGGGCGTTGGCGTAGGCGCCGGCATGGCCCAGCGCGACGCCGTTCAGGATCGGGCGCACCTGCGCCGCCACCGCGACGCCGTCGAGCGTGCCGCGCCAGACCGGCTCGCCAGGACGCCAGTCGCTGACGACGGCGAGGCTGCGCGCGCCGAAGCCGATCACCACCGTCTCGCCCTGCTCGCTCACCTGTCCCTCGAAGCGCTCCCCGCCGAGGACGACGATTCGCGTGCGCTCGAAGGCGACCTTGCGCCAGCCTTCCATCTGCGCCGAGACGTGGCGCTTGCGCTGGTTCAGTCTGTGGTCGCAGACGATCGCGATCGCTGCCATCCGCAAGGCCACCTCGCCTTCCGGAACCGGCAGCACAAAGCCCTCGGGGAACTCCTCGGCGATGAAGCCGGTCGAGAGATCGCCGGCGATCCAGCGCGGATGATGCATCAGCGCCGAGACGAAGGGGATGTTGTGGCGGATGCCTTCGATGGCGAAGCCGTCGAGTGCGCGTCCTTGCGCCTCGATCGCGGCGAGGCGGGTCGGCGCATGGGTCACGAGCTTGGCGATCATCGGGTCGTAGTAGATCGAGATCTCGCCGCCCTCGAAGACGCCCGTGTCGTTGCGCACCGTGGCATCGCCGTCAGGGCCTTCCGTCGGGGGCCGATAGGTCACCAGCCGGCCGGTCGAGGGCAGGAAGCCGCGCGTCGGATCCTCGGCATAGACACGGCTTTCCACCGCCCAGCCGTTCAGCTTCACGTCGGCCTGCGTCAATCTCAGCTTTTCGCCATAGGCGACGCGGATCATCTCCTCGACCAGATCGACGCCGGTGATCATCTCCGTCACCGGATGCTCGACCTGAAGACGCGTGTTCATCTCGAGGAAATAGAACGACTTGTCCTGGCCCGCGACGAACTCCACCGTGCCGGCGGAATCGTAATTCACCGCCTTGGCCAGCGCGACGGCCTGCTCACCCATCTTGCGGCGGGTGGCTTCGTCGAGCAGCGGCGACGGCGCCTCCTCGACGACCTTCTGATTGCGGCGCTGGATCGAACATTCGCGCTCGCCGAGATAGATCACGTTGCCATGCTTGTCGCCGAGCACCTGGATCTCGATATGGCGGGGATCGACGATGAACTTCTCGACGAAGACGCGGTCATCGCCGAAGGATGACGCCGCTTCCGACTTGGCGCGCGCGAAGCCCTCGGCCACCTCGTCGGCGGAATGGGCGATGCGCATGCCCTTGCCGCCACCGCCGGCCGAGGCCTTGATCATCACGGGATAGCCGATCTGATCGGCGATCGTGACGGCGTGCTCGGGGCTCTCGATGATGCCGAGATGGCCCGGAACGGTCGAGACGTTCGCGGCGGCAGCCGCCTTCTTCGACTCGATCTTGTCGCCCATCGCGGCGATGGCGCCGGGGTTGGGGCCGATGAAGACGATGCCGTTGTCCTTGAGCGCCTGGGCGAAGGCCTCGCGCTCCGAGAGGAAGCCGTAGCCGGGATGCACGGCCTGCGCGCCGGTCGCCTTGCAGGCCTCGATGATCTTCTCGATCACCAGATAGGATTGGGCGGCGGCGGGCGGCCCGATATGCACGGCCTCGTCGGCCATCTCGACATGGAGCGCCTCCCGATCGGCGTCGGAATAGACCGCGACGGTCGCGATGCCCATGCGCCGCGCCGTCTTGATGACCCGGCAGGCGATCTCGCCGCGGTTCGCGATCAGGATCTTCGAGAACATGCGTAGCGCCTCCCCGGCCTTCAGACTGCTCAGTTAGAGCATGTCCGGCAAAACCGGCTACCGGTTTTTCGCACAGCCCCCATGGCGAAACCCGGACCGGCGCGCCTGGCTGGCGCATCGATCCGGGTCCGGATGTAGGGGACGCTGGCTGCGGCGTCCACCGATGCGAAAGTCGGTGGTTGGCCAAGGATGGGGGCCGTCCGCGCCCTGCCCCGTCAGCTCGCCAGCAGCACGCGCTCGGGGCTGAAGCGCATCGGCTTGGCCGTGCCCTTGTCGAGGGCGAAACCGAGCAGCACCTCGTCGCAACGCTCCGCCTCCCGCACGATTTCGAAGGCGATGCGCCGCGCGGTCGATGTCGGCCCCTCGCCGGCGGAGAGCGTCGTCACCAGCCAATGTGCCTTGTCGCGATCGACAAAGCCGGTCGGCCGGTTCTGCCAGACGGCGAAATCGACGACGACCCCGACCAGATAATCGCCGAACGCCTCGCAGCGCTCCGGCACGGCCCGATCGAGCGCAACCAGCACATCGATCACATCCCGCGTCAGGACGGCATCTTCCAGAATGTCGCGCTGAAGATACTTGACGTCTTCATCATCGATCGTGAGACGATCCATCACGCGATCAACGAATTCACGAAGCTCATGACCAATCATTGTTCGACCCCTGTCCGGCGTTGTTTTATGCCGGTACGTTCCTGCTGTAAGGACACTATGGATCGAGGCTCGCCATCAGGTGGTTAACACCCAAATCTGAACGCGTGTTCAGGTTAAACGGCTCTGAGCGGACGTGGTTGCGAGGATGTTACTGGCACGGCACCATCAAGGCCGCCCGGGGGAAACAGGGCCTCTGAAGCAGGGCCTCGGTTTGCCGCGAGCCGGCCGTGCCCGGCCTGATGCCGATACCGTCCTGGCGCCGTCATTCTCGGACGAAGCGCAGATCCGAGTACCTCCCTCAACGGAAACTCCGGCAAGGAATGCTCGGGCAAGAGGTGCTCTGGTCAAGCCCGAACATGACGCCTCGCGTCAGACGCGCCCTGCCGTCACGGTCGCTGGACCATGCAACCCGAGCACGCCGGGCAGGTCCGTGGAGCGGTCGAGCACATGGCGCGCGCCCAGCGCGACGAGGCTCGCGGCCGGCTGGAAGCCCCAGGAGACCGCGACCGGCACGACGCCGGCGGCAACAGCCATCTCGATGTCGAAGGAACTGTCGCCGACCATCGCGGTTCGCTCCGGCGCGGCGCCGGTCTGCGCCATCGCCTGCAGGATCATGCCGGGATGCGGCTTAGAGGGCGCGTCGTCGGCGGTTTGCACGGTGGCAAACAGATCCTGCCAGCCATGCCGTTCGATGATGTAGTCCGCGCCGCGCCGGGACTTGCCTGTCGCGATGCCGAGCTTGAGCCCGGACCGCGCCGCCAGCGCGGCCAATGTCTCCGGCACACCGGGAAAGAGCGGCTCGTCGAAGGATGCATCCGTCTCCGCAAGCCGCCGCATCGCGCCGAAGACCTCCCTGTAGGTCTCCGTCAGCGCCTCGTCCGGCTGATCGAGGCCGGCCAGGCGCATCAACGCGATGTTGAGCGTCAGCCCGACGACCCCCAGCCCCGCCTCGCGGCCGGGATGGGCGAGTCCATGCCGCGCGAAGGTCTCGACCTGCGCGCCGAGCAGGATCGCCTCGGAGTTGATCAGCGTGCCGTCGAGATCGAAGATGATGAGATCCATGGCCGCGCTGTAGCCCGGATCGCGGGAGCGATCCACTGCGCTGCTGTCATGGCTCATCTGCCTTCGCGCCGGCGCGGCGACACTCTCAAGAGCGCGCCTCGCGGGCACAGCTGTCGACCGCCTTGCGCAGATCATCGCCGTCGAGTCCCTTACCGCGCGCCTCCTTGCGGCATTCGGCGCGCTGGGCGAGGTCCGGGCGCTTCGCATTGAAGCAGGCGACGAGGGCGGCGGTGCGGGTCGAGCCCGTCAGGCTGCGGCCGTCGACCTCGCTCTTGCACGCGGCCCGCGTCGCCACGGCGGTCGGCTTGCCGTCGCGCGTCACGCCATCGCGGGCATAGAGCTGCACGCCGGGAAACTTCGCCTGGATGCAGTCGCGCATCGCGGTCCTGAGATCGTCGCCCGACAGCGCGACATGCTCGGCAAGACAATCCTGCCGGGCCTTGGCCCGCTCGGCACGCGGCACGGGCTCGTCGGAGGGGGCGGTAGCCGGTGCCGCGGCGGCCCGTGCGGCCGCGCCAGGGCTTTGCGCGAAGGCGGGAAGGGAGGTCGCGAGAACCAGGCCGGCAAGCAGGAAGGCGAAACGGATCATCAGAGCACCTGCGTCAGAGTGATGGGAACACAATGAGAACATAATCTCGTTTGTTCCGCAATCGTTCTCTAACGCCAGGTCAGTCGATTTTTCGTCGCGACCCGCCCTATTCGTCCGGCGCATCCACGATCGGGTCGTAATGCGCGTCCTCGAAGCCGAGCAGGTTCCAGGACTGGCGCATATGCGGCGGCAGCGGCGCGCTGACGTCGATCGTGCCCTTGCCGCGCGGATGCGGCACAACGATGCGGCGCGCCAGCAGGTGCAGCTTGTTCTGGATGCCGCCGGGCAGTTCCCAGTTCTTGATGTTGAAATATTTCGGATCGCCCACGATCGGGTGGCCGATATGGGCGGCGTGCGCGCGCAACTGGTGGGTGCGCCCGGTCACCGGCTTCAGCGACAGCCAGCCGAGCTTCTGCGCGGCGGTCTCGACCACCGCGTAATAGGTCACGGCATGCATCGCGCCGTCGTCGCCATGCTGGGCCACCGCCATGCGCTGATCGCCGTCATAGGCCTCCTCGCGGGCGAGATAGGTTGAGATCCGGCCCTGGCGCACGCGCGGCACGCCTGCCACCAGCGCCCAGTAGACCTTGCGCGCCGAGCGCGAGCGAAAGGTCTTGGCCAGCGTCGCCGCCGCGAAGCGCGACTTGGCGATGACGAGGCAGCCCGCCGTGTCCTTGTCGAGCCGGTGGACGAGGCGGGGCTTCTGCCCGCTCTTGTCGGTCAGCGCCTCCAGCATCTGGTCGACATGGCGTGTCGTGCCGGAGCCGCCCTGGACGGCCAGCCCCGCCGGCTTGTTGAGGACGATGACGTCGTCATCCTCGTAGAGCGTGATCGAACGCAGGAACTCGAGCGTGTCGGTATCGGCCTTGAGCGAGCGCGGGCGCTGCTCCTGTGGCTCGAGATTGAGCGGCGGAATGCGGACCGTCTGGCCCTCTTCGAGCCGGTCCTTGCTGTCAGCACGCTTGCCGTTAACCCGCAACTCGCCCTTCCGGACGATGCGCTGGATATGGCTGAAGGAGAGCTGCGGAAACCGCGTCTCGAGAAAGCGGTCGATCCGCATCTCATTCTCGTCGGCGCTGACCACGAGCTGCTGCACGCCGGTGGCGAGCACCTGAGACGTCTCGGCCTTGATCTCCGCGCGCGTCGGCGTCTCGCTCACCGGCGGCTTGCGTGTCGCAGCAGGGGCTCGTGTTGCGGCCGGTTTGCGCGGCCCGGCGGGCTTCGGCTGCGGATGATACGGCGCCGGATTGCGCGTCGGCTCGGTGCGAATCTCGGCCTCCTCGCGCTCCGGCCGTGGCCGCGCGGAGGGACGCGCGGAGCGGCTGGCATCCCAATTCGGGCGTTTGCCCCGGGGCGCGCCTGCGGCCGGCGGCCGGCCCTCGCGTCGGGGACCTGCGCCGGGGCCCTTGCCGCCCGCCCCCCTGCTACCTGCACCCCTGCTACCTGCGCCCTTGCCGCCCGCACCCTTGCCACCGATTCTCATGACAGGCTCCGGACGAGTGCGAGGCCGGCAAACAAAGCTGCCAGCGAGAGGACGACGGAGCCGATGATGTAAGCTGCGGCGAGACCTGCCTCGCCCCGCTCCCAGAGCAACACGGCGTCGAGCGAGAATGCCGAGAAGGTGGTGAAGCCGCCGAGGATGCCCGTGGTGAGGAACAGCCTGGCATGCTGCGACCAGCCGGCCTGCGTTTTGAAGGCGAGCCAGCCCGCGATCAGCCCCATCAGGGCGGAACCCAGCACGTTGATCAACAGCGTCCCGGCGGGGAAGCCGGCGCCGAACCAGCGGGGCGAGACGAGATTGACGCCATGCCGAAGCACGCCGCCGATGCCGGCGCCCAGAAAGACGAGAACGGTGGAGGTCATCGCTCTGCAATAGCCAGCGTATCGCGCGCGCACAAACGAATTCGGGCCCTTGCCGGGCGGCGATCGACCTGAAAGGTGTAGAACAGGCGTCGTGACGAAATCAGCCGGGGGGCGACGGACGGACATGCGGGAGGCTGCCGGAAGCGAGATGATGGGTCGAAGCGTGCTGCGCGGGCTCCTGCTCGTCCTCTGCGCCACGCTGGCGGCTCTCTGCGCGGCCCAGGCGGCATCGCCTCGCCCTCCGGCGGCCAGAGCCCCCCTGCTTGCCCGCAGCTGCATGATCAAGCCGCCCGACATCGCTCCGCTGTTTGCCTCCGCCGAGGCCACCCCGGCATCGGCGGCGAAGGAGAGCGAGGACGATGCGGATGACGATGATGACGACGACGAAGACGAAGATGACGAGGTTGTCCCGGGCCTGATCCTGCCAGGCTCGGCGACCTGCATCGCGATCTCGGGAACCGTCACCGCCGGCCACCAGTTCGACAGCTATCGCGTCCCCAAGGCCGGTGACGCCGTGCCGAAGCCGACATTCTCCTGGCAGAACACCGCATCGTTTCGGATCGCCACCGCGCATGATCTGGCGTCGGGCCTGCGCGTCGGCACCGCCTTCGAGATGTCGATGACGCCGAACACCGCACAGCAGCCCGACACGGTGACGATCGAGGAAGCGACGGTCAGCGTCGGGACCATGACCTTCGGGCTGGCGACCTCGCGCTTCAGCTTCTGGACCGGCGACGAGTTCGCCTTCAGCACCCGCTTGCCGAGCCGCAATGTCGGGCTCATCGCCTGGGAACGCGATCTCACCGAGCGCTGGAACCTGGCGCTCTCGCTCGAGGATCCGACGCTGGCGACGACTTCGTCCGTCCCGGTGCTCAAGGGCCGCGTCCCCGACGGCGTGGCGCGCCTGACCTATACTGAAGGGAACCTGACGCTGCACATGGCCGGCGCGCTGCGCGACGTGCCGGGGTCGGCGTCCAGGCTCGGCCGCGCCGGCATCGTCGGCGCGACCTATGAGCTGTCCATCCTCGGCCGCCCCGGCAGCGTCACGGCGCAGATCGCGGGCGCGACCGATGCCGCCGCCTATATCGGCTCGACGCTCGACGCGACGATCGTCAGCCAAATCCTCACATCCGCCGATTCGTCGCGCGGCTTCTCGTCCGTCCTGTCCGCCCGTCGCGAATGGACCGACGAGCTGGCGAGCAATGTCTATGTCAGCCGCTACCAGATCACCGTGCCGCTGGTGAATCTCAGCAAGGGCAAGCTGCGGATCGACCGCATGGCGGCCAATCTCGTCTGGACGCCGGTCGAGGGTTTCAAGGCCGGCATCGAAGGATCGGTCGCGCTGAGCCGCGTCGCCTTCGCCAGCCGGACCATCCCCGTGACGCTCGGCGGACGCCTGCTTTCGGCCCAGCTCTTCATCGAACGGGCGTTTTAGCCGTCGGCACGCGCCAGCCTTTCGCTACGGCCTCGGCTCCCGCTTCAGCAGCGGATGGACATAGAGCTCGAAGGCGATGGTCAGGATGATGAAGACGAGCCCGATCGCAAAGGCGACGACCCAATAGGCGACATTGTCCTTCGAGACGAACCAGCCCGCGATCAGCGAGGGCACGATCAACAGAAGGCGCGCGATCAGAGAAATCATGGCAGGCTCCAGCCGGCACGCCCCTAGGATGTCGGCCATCCCGAATTGCAGGTCTGCGCGAAGATAGACCAAGGATCACGGCGCCACCCTTGCGATCGATCAAATCATGCCCCGCGCGATCAACCTTCGCCCCGCTCCAGCCTCAGCTTCTCCCAGTATTCCAGCCGTTTCCTGATCTCGCGTTCGAAGCCGCGCTCCGGCGGGTCGTAGAAGACCTGGCGGCCGAGCGCGTCGGGCCAGTAATTCTGGCCCGAGAAGGCGTCAGGCGCATCGTGATCATAGGAATAGTCGGCGCCGTAGCCTTCCTGCTTCATCAGCTTGGTCGGCGCGTTGAGGATCGTCTTGGGCGGCATCAGCGAGCCGCCCTCCTTCGCCGCGCGCCGCGCAGCCTTGTAGGCCATGTAGGCCGCATTCGATTTCGGCGCCGTCGCCAGATAGATCACGGTGTTGGCGAGCGCGAGTTCGCCTTCCGGCGAACCGAGCTGCTCATAGGTCTCGGTCGCGGCGCGCGCATGCACCAGCGCCTGGGGATCGGCCAGCCCGATGTCCTCGACCGCCATCCGCACCAGCCTGCGCGCCAGGAAGCGCGGATCCTCGCCGGCATCGAGCATCCGGGCGAAATAGTAGAGCGCCGCATCGGGGTCCGAGCCGCGGATCGTCTTGTGGAGCGCCGAGATCAAGTTGTAGTGGCCGTCCTGCGCCTTGTCGTAGATCGGCGCGCGGCGCTGGATCACCTCGGCCAGCCCGGCCTCGTCGAAGATCTCGTCTGGCTTGGCGGCGCGCCAGAGCTCCTCCGCCAGTGTCAGCACAGCGCGCCCATCGCCATCGGCGAAGCGGGCGAGCGCCGCCCTCGCCTCCGGCGTCAGCGGCAGTTGCCGGTTCTCGAGCAGTTCGGCCCGTCCGAGCAGGAACAGCAGCGAGCCCTCGTCCAGCGACTTGAAGGTCAGGACGCGGGCGCGGGACAAAAGCGCCGCGTTCAGCGCGAAGGACGGGTTCTCGGTGGTGGCGCCGACCAGCGTGATCGTGCCGTCCTCCATCACCGGCAGGAAGGCATCGAGCTGGGCCCGGTTGAAGCGGTGGATCTCGTCGACGAAGAGCAGCGTGCCCTTGCCACCGAGCCTGCGCCCGCGCGCCGATTCGAAGACCTTCTTGAGATCGGCGATGCCGGAAAAGATCGCGCTGATCTGCTCGAAGCCGAGATCGACCTGCCCCGCCAGCAGCCGCGCCACCGTGGTCTTGCCGGTGCCCGGCGGCCCCCAGAAGATCAGGCTGCCGAGCGAGCCGGAATGCACCAGCCGCGTCAGCGCCCCGTCCGGGCCGGTCAGGTGCTCCTGGCCGGCGACCTCGGCCAGCGTCGTCGGACGCAGCCGGTCGGCGAGCGGGCGCGGGCCGGACTTGTCGAGACCCGAGGCGGCAAAGAGGTCGCTCATGGCCACGCGCCTGTCATTCCGGGGCGCCGCAAAGCGGCGAACCCGGAACCCACGACCGGGTGACACATCGCCATCGCCGGCAGTGAACGCTCGCCCAGTCGTGGGTTCCGGGTTCTTCGCTGCGCGAAGCCCCGGAAAGACGAACTGAGATCGCTCACCCCGGGAAGACCGAGGTCACGCTCTGGCCGCCGCGCGAGATCGTCACCTCCCACTGGCGCTTGCGCTCTTTCATCGCCGCCTCGACGTCGCGCGACCTGACCATGCGCTCGCCGTTCAGGGCCTGGATGATGTCGCCCTTCTGGAAACCGACCCGGGCCGCCGTGCTGCCTTCCTCGATCTCGGCGACGACGACGCCGTCCGTACCGGCATCGATCGCCAGTTCCTCGGCAAGCGCGGGCGACAGGTTCATCACGGTCAGCCCCGCCAGCGGCGAGCGGCCTGACAGCGTCACCGGCTCGCGCGGGCGCAGCTCCGGCGCCGGGATCAGCTTCACGGGGATGACGACGCGATTGCCGCCCCGCAGCACGGTCAGAGACGTCGTGCCACCCAGCGGCCGGGTGGCGAAACGGTAGCCGAAGGATTCGGGGTCGTCGACGGCGACGCCGTCGACAGACAGGATCACATCCGAGCGGCGCAGCCCCCCCTCCGCCGCCGGGCCCTTGTCGACGACGCCGGCCACGACCGACCCGGCCGGCCGGTCGAGCCCGAGCCCGTCGGCGACATCGGCCGTCAGGGCCTGGAGACGCGCCCCGAACCAGGGCCGGCGCACCGTCTTGGCGCCGGCCTTGGCGCTTTCGAGCACGACGCGCACCATCGACGACGGAATCGCGAAGCCGATGCCGACGCTTCCACCCGAACGCGAGAAGATCGCGGTGTTGATGCCGACCACGCGGCCCTGCATGTCGACCAGCGCGCCGCCCGAATTGCCGGGATTGATCGCCGCATCGGTCTGGATGAAGGACTGCGCATCGCCGACGCCGATCTGCGTGCGCGCCAGCGCCGAGACGATGCCCTGCGTCACCGTCTGGCCGACGCCGAAGGGGTTGCCGATCGCCAGCACGATGTCGCCGATCTCGACCTTGTCGGAATCGGCCAGTTCGATCGCCGTCAGGTCCTTGGCGGTCTTGAGCTTGAGCACGGCGAGATCGGTGCGCGGATCGCGCAAGAGGATCGTCGCCTCAACCTCGCGCTTGTCGGCGAAGGCGACCTTGACCTCGCTCATGCCCTCAATGACGTGGTTGTTGGTGACGACGAGCCCGCTCGCATCGACGATGACGCCGGAGCCGAGCGAACGCTGCACCCGCTCCTGCGGCACGCCGAATCCGCCATCGCCGAAGAAGCGGCGGAAGAAGGGATCGTCCATGAAGGGATTGCGCGGCTGCTTCTCGACGCGCGCGCCATAGACGTTGACGACGGCGCCAGCGCTCTTCTTCACGACACCGGAAAAGGAGAGCGAAATCTCCTGACGCGACTCGGGAACCTGCCGCGTTTGCGCGCTCGCAGGACCGGGAGCAGCCCCGACCGCCAGCGCCAACACGAGCGCACCGGCGGCGGACCGGGTCCAGAATCTTACGAAACGATGGGTCATTCCTGTCCTCGCGATGAAACAATGGCGTAGCGGCAACGTTTCAGCTCCAGTATCGATCCATGGCTGCCGCTCGTCACCGTTCCAGTGCAGAGGCTCGGCTCACCCTCGACCACGGTCTCTGCATTGAAGGAAGCGGCGCATGAGCTTGATCAGACTTGTCTATGCCAGCGAAAGCCGGCTCGTCGAGACCAATCGTCAGGTCGAGATCGACGGCATCATCGAGAGCGCCCGCCGCCTAAATGCCCGCAACGAGATCACGGGCTTCCTGCTCGCGACCCCCGGCGCCTTTGCGCAGGTGCTGGAAGGCAACAGCGAGACCGTCGCCGAGACCTATGGCCGGATCGTGGCCGATCCCCGTCACGCCCAGATCCGCTTGCTGGCGGAGCACCCGATCGGCGAGCGTCGATTTCCGCACTGGGCGATGGGACTCGCCGAGCGGAACGAGACCACGATGTTCATCTTCGGGCTCTACGACGTGACGCCTGAGAACGACCTGCCGCGGCACACAGCCGAAGTGCTCGTCGATCTCGCCGACGAACTCTCCCGCCAACGTGCCTGACGACCTTCGCCGCCGCTCACTTGTCGCTGAGCAAGACGCGGTACTTCTCGATCTCGCCGGGCACCAGAGCCGCGACGAAGGCCGGCGTCATCTCGTCGGCAGCCGGCACGACCGATGACAGCTCCTTGAAGCGGCCTTGCAGCTTCGGACTCGCCAGCGCCGTCCGCAGCGCCGCGTTCAGCTTGGCGATGACCGGCTCGGGCGTGTTCTTCGGCGCGAAGATCGCGTTCCAGCCCTGCGCCTGGAAGCCCGGCAGCCCGGCCTCCGTCGAGGTCGGGACGTCCGGCAGGCTCGCCAGCCGCGACGGCGTCGCGACCACGAGCGCCCTCACCTTCTCGCCCATGACGGCACCCGACAGCGAGGTCGCGGCGTCGCAGACACCGTCGATCTGGCCGCCCATCAGGTCGTTCAGCGCCGGCCCCGCGCCGCGATAGCTCACGAGCGCCACATCGACGCCCGCCGCCTTGATGAAGGTCCGGCAGATCAGATAGTTGGACGAGCCGACGCCGGCATGGCCGAGGCTGATCTTTCCCGGGTTTGCCTTCGCATAGGCGACGAATTCCATCAGCGTCTTGGCCGGGAAGTCGAGCTTCAACGCGATCATCGGCGAGGTCTTGGCGACGAGGCCCACCGGCGCGAAGTCGGCATGGGTGTATTTCAGGTCGGGATAGATCGTATAGGAGGCGGCATTGGTGCCGCTGTTGCCGATGACGATGGTGTAGCCGTCGGGCTCCGCGCGCGAGGCCCGCGACAGCGCGGTGGCGCCACCCGCACCACCCATGTTTTCCATCACGATGCGCTGCCCGAGCACGCGCCCCATCTCGTCGCCGACGAGCCGCGCGATCACGTCCGACGAGCCCCCCGCCGCGAAGGGGACGATCATGGTAATGGCTTTGGAGGGGTAGTTGTCCTGGGCGGCGGTAGGTTGGGTCGCAAGGGCCAGTGTTGCAGCCAGGATGAGACCTGCTCCGGTTTTGATCGCCTGCATGATGGTGTTCCCCCTGCCGGCGGTTCGTGGCCGGCTTCTATTTTTCAGGGCAAGCCTATTCCCGAAACGGCAACCGGCCAAGCGGGATGACAGCTTCCTGGACAACGAAAAGGGCGACCCGGAAGGGCCGCCCTTTCAAATCGACTGGACTGAGAGAACCCTCAGGCCGCCTCGTCTTCCGCCGTGAAGACCGGGCCGGAATCCTTGCCCTTGGCCTCGACGTCGCGATCGACGAACTCGATCACCGCCAGCGGGGCGTTGTCGCCGAACCGGAAGCCGGCCTTCATGATGCGAAGGTAGCCGCCGTTGCGCTCCTTGTAGCGGGGCCCGAGCACCGCGAAGAGCTTGGCGACCAAGACGACGTCCTTGATCTGCGCGATCGCCTGGCGGCGGGCATGCAGGTCGCCGCGCTTGGCGAGCGTGATCAGCTTCTCGACGACCGGACGCAGATCCTTGGCCTTGGGAAGCGTGGTTGTGATCTGCTCGTGCTTGATCAGGGCCTGGGACATGTTGGCGAACATCGCCTTGCGATGCTCGACCGAGCGGTTGAAACGACGACCGCGAAAACCGTGACGCATGGGTTGGCTCCTTCGATGATTTACGGCCGCCGTGCCACGGTACGGCCGTTCTTTATGCTCCGATGCTCATGCACCGGGCGGAAAACGGCGTGGGAACAAGCCCACGCCGATGATCTCAGTAGTGTTCCTCGAAGCGCTTCGCCAGCTCTTCGATGTTCTCCGGCGGCCAGCCGGTGACGTCCATGCCGAGATGAAGGCCCATGGTGGCGAGCACTTCCTTGATCTCGTTCAGCGACTTGCGGCCGAAGTTCGGGGTGCGCAGCATCTCGCCCTCCGACTTCTGGATCAGGTCGCCGATATAGACGATGTTGTCGTTCTTCAGGCAGTTCGCCGAACGCACCGAAAGCTCGAGTTCGTCGACCTTCTTGAGCAGCGCCGGGTTGAAGGGCAGCTGCGGCGCGGTCGAGACGGCCTCTTCCTTGCGCGGCTCCTCGAAGGTGATGAACACGGCGAGCTGATCCTGCAGGATGCGGGCGGCCAGCGCCAGCGCGTCCTCAGGGGTCACCGAGCCATTGGTCTCGATGTTGAGCGTCAGCATGTCGCGGTCGAGATTCTGGCCCTCGCGGGTGTTCTCGACGCGGTAGGACACCTTCTTGACCGGCGAATACAGGCTGTCGACCGGGATCAGGCCGATCGGCGCATCTTCGGGGCGGTTCTGCTCGGACGGGATATAGCCCTTGCCGGTGTTGACCGTGAACTCCATGCGGATCTCGGAGCCCTCGTCCAGCGTGCAGAGCACGAGGTCGGGGTTCAGGATCGACACGTCACCGATGGTGTTGATGTCGCCGGCGGTGACGGTGCCGGGGCCGGACTTGCGCAGGGTCATGCGCTTGGGGCCCTCGCCCTGCATCTTGACCGCGATGGCCTTGATGTTGAGGACGATGTCGGTGACGTCCTCGCGGACGCCGGGGATCGACGAGAATTCATGCAGCACGCCGTCGATCTGGACGGCGGTGACGGCCGCGCCCTGGAGCGAGGAGAGCAGCACGCGACGCAGCGCGTTGCCGAGCGTCATGCCGAAGCCGCGCTCCAGCGGACGGGCGATCACGGTCGCCTGACGCTTCGGATCGTCTCCGACCTTGATTTCGAGCTTGTTGGGCTTTGACAGATCCTGCCAGTTCTTGCTGATCACGACCGCACTCCTGGTGCTTGAATTCAATGGCGGCGGCGGGCCGCCCCGGACAGGCGCCCACCGGTGCGGGCGCCTCTAAGAGCAGGCGTCAGACGCGACGGCGCTTGCGCGGACGGCAGCCGTTATGCGGGATCGGCGTCACGTCGCGGATCGAGGTCACGGTGAAGCCGGCGGCCTGGAGGGCGCGGAGAGCCGACTCACGTCCCGAACCCGGGCCGGTGACCTCGACTTCGAGCGTGCGCATGCCGTGCTCGGCGGCCTTGCGGGCGGCGTCCTCGGCTGCGACCTGCGCGGCATAGGGGGTCGACTTGCGCGAACCCTTGAAACCCATCGTGCCGGCCGAGGACCACGAGATCGTGTTGCCCTGCGCGTCGGTGATGGTGATCATGGTGTTGTTGAACGAGGCGTTCACATGCGCGACGCCGGAGACGATGTTCTTGCGTTCGCGGCGCTTAACGCGCTGGGCTTCCTTGGCCATAGTCTTTCTTTCATCCTTCGAGCGCGCCCGTGATGCCAGGCGCTGGGGAGAGGTATTCCGCCGTCAAGCTCGGGCTCACCCCGAGCAACTCAGGCGGGAGAAGGCGCCGGCTGGCGCCCTCCTCGCGAGATCCTCGGGTCAGGCCCGAGGGTGCCGAACGCCTGCGGCGATCGTCACTTCTTCTTGCCGGCGATCGCCTTCGGCTTGCCCTTCCGGGTGCGCGCATTGGTGTGCGTGCGCTGACCGCGTACCGGCAGGCCACGGCGATGGCGCAGGCCGCGATAGCAGCCCAGATCCATCAGGCGCTTGATGTTCATCGAGACTTCGCGGCGCAGGTCGCCCTCGACCAGATAGTCGCGGTCGATCGCTTCACGGATCTGGAGCACTTCGGCGTCGGTCAGCTGGTTGACGCGGCGCTCGTCGGCGATGCCGACCGTGGTGCAGATCTCCTTGGCCTTGGCCGCGCCAATGCCGTGGATGTACTGCAGGCCGATGACGACGCGCTTGTTGGTGGGAATGTTGACGCCGGCGATACGTGCCATGACGATCTCTCCATGTCGGCCAGCAGACGCCCAGTGGCGCGCCAGCGGTTTAAAGATGCCTCGCGCCGGTGGAGGCCGGCCACTGCGAAGCGTTGAACCTGTTCCACGCGGGAATGCGACGTCGTCCCTTCTCGCGAAGGTAACGGCATCGCACGCATGAAACCGGAAGTGGGGTCGTTAGTCGTTCGGCCGCGACGAGTCAACCCGCCATGGCCAAGAAACATGCCAACACCGGGATCAGTGTCCGACCAGCGCCTTCTCGATCGCGGCCGTCACATCGTCGATCGGCTGCATGCCGTCGATGTCGATCACCTGGCCGCGCGCCGCGTAATAGGGCGAGACCACGGCCGTATCGCGATTATAGGCCTCGAGCCGGGTCTTGAAGACCTCCGGATCGTCATCCTTGCGAACCGGCTGGCCGGCCGCCTTCGCCTCTTCGGCACGCTTGACGATACGGTCGACGAGCTTGCTCTGGTCGACCTTGAGCTCCAGCACGGTGTCGAGGCTCAGCCCCTTCGAGGCGAGCATCGCATCGAGAGCCTGCGCTTGCGCCAGGGTGCGCGGAAAACCGTCGAGGATGAAGCCCTTCTTGCAATCGGGCTCCTCGATCCGGTCCGCGACGATGCCGATGACGATCTCGTCGGACACCAGCCCGCCGGCATCCATCACCGCCTTGGCCTTGACGCCCACCGGCGTCTGGGCCGCGACGGCGGCGCGCAGCATGTCGCCGGTCGAGAGTTGTGGAATGCCGTGCTTCGCGACGATGCGCGCAGCCTGAGTGCCCTTGCCCGCCCCCGGCGGCCCCAGGAAGATCAGTCGCATCAGCGTTTCGCTCCTCGCAATTTGGCCTTCTTCACCAGCCCCTCATATTGATGGGCCAGCAGGTGTCCGTGGACTTGCGCCACGGTATCCATCGTCGTCGTCACCACGATCAGCAGCGACGTGCCGCCGAGCAGGATGATCGGTATCTGGGCATAGGTGATCATGAACTCGGGGATAAGGCAGACGATAGTCAAATAGCCGGCGCCGAGCACGGTGATGCGGGTCAGCACCCGGTCGATATGCTCCGCCGTGCGCTCGCCGGGGCGGATGCCCGGCATGAAGCCGCCATGCTTCTTGAGGTTGTCCGCCGTCTCGGTCGGATTGAACACGATGGCGGTGTAGAAGAAGCAGAAGAAGATGATCAGCGCCGCGTAAAGGAACATGAACAGCGGCCGGCCATGGGCCAGATAAGTCGCGACCAAGGAGAGGAACCCGGTGCCACCCGAAGCCTGCGAGAAGCTCGCGATCGTGGTCGGCAACAGCAGCAGCGACGAGGCGAAGATCGGCGGGATGACGCCGGCCGTGTTGAGCTTCAGCGGCAGGAACGAGGTCTGGCCCTCATACATGCGGTTGCCGACCTGGCGCTTGGGATAGTTGATCAGCAGGCGGCGCTGGGCGCGCTCCATGAACACGCAAAACGCGATGACGCAGATCGCCATCACCAGGATCAGCAGCAGCAGCCCCGTCGAGATCGCGCCCTGGCGGCCGAGTTCGAGCGTCTGGGCAAGCTGCGACGGGAACTCGGCGATGATGCCCGCGAAGATGATCATCGAGGTGCCGTTGCCGATGCCGCGGCTGGTGATCTGCTCGCCCAGCCAGAGCAGGAACATCGTGCCGCCGACGAGCGTCAGCGTCGTCGAGAGCAGGAAGAACGGACCGGGCTCCAGGACGAGATTGCCCGAACCCTGCAGGCCGACGCCGATGCCATAGGCCTGGAACACGGCCAAGACGAGCGTCAGGTAGCGGGTGTACTGGTTGAGGATCTTACGGCCCTGCTCGCCTTCCTTCTTCAGTGCCTCGAAGGTCGGGACGACGCTGGAGAGCAGCTGGATGATGATCGAGGCCGAGATATACGGCATGATCGCCAGCGCGAAGATCGCAAGCCGGCCGACGGCACCGCCCGAGAACATGTTGAACAGGCCGATCACGCCCGACTGCGACTGCTTGAACAGGTCGGCGACCGCGTCGGGGTTCATGCCCGGAAGCGGTATGTAGGTGCCGAGCCGGTAGATCACCAGCGCACCCAGGGTGAACCAGATCCGCTTCTTCAACTCGTCCGCCTTGGCGAACGCCCCAAAATTCAGGTTTGAAGCAAGCTGTTCAGCCGCCGATGCCATGCGCTGCGTCCTTGGTCTTCAGATCCATGGGCGCGCTGGTCTGCGCCCGGTCAAACAGTCGAACGGCGGCCAGGGCTTCTGGCCCGGCCGCCGTTCGCGAGTCGTCATGTAAGCGCTCGGCTCACGCCTGTGAAGCGGCAGCCGCCAGGATCTTGACGGAACCGCCGGCCTTCTCGATGGCTTCGACGGCCGACTTCGACGCGCCATACACCTCGAAGGCGAGCTTGCTCGTGAGCTCGCCCACGCCGAGAATCTTCACGCCGTCCTTGGCCTGGTGGGTGATGACGCCGGCGGCGACGAGCGCCTCGATCGTGACCACGCCCTTGGCGTCGAGCTTGCCGGCTTCGATCGCCTGCTGGATGCGACCGAGGTTGACCTCGTTCAGATCCTTGGCGAACAGGTTGTGGAAGCCGCGCTTGGGCAGGCGACGATACAGCGGCATCTGGCCGCCTTCGAAGCCCTTGACCGCGACGCCTGACCGGGCCTTCTGACCCTTGACGCCACGACCACCGGTCTTGCCCTTGCCCGAACCAATGCCCCGGCCGACGCGGATGCGCGACTTGTGGGCGCCTTCGTTGTCACGGATGTCGTTGAGTTTCATCGAACGATACCCCTCACTTCGCGTCAACGACGCGCACGAGGTGCCTGACCTTATCGATCATGCCCCGCACGGACGGCGTATCGACCAGGGTCGACTGCCGGCGAATCTTGTTGAGCCCGAGACCGATCAGGGTCTGGCGCTGCGACGCCTCGCGGCGGATCGGGCTACCGATCTGCTCGACGACGACGGTCTTGTCACCTTTTGCCATGATCGTGCCCTCACGCTTCGGCCGCAGCATCCGTGCCGGCATCGCGGCGACGGGTCTGCAGGGACGAGACCTTGAGGTTGCGACGCGCGGCGACGCCACGCGGGCTGTCCTCGTTCTTCAGCGCGTCGAAAGTGGCGCGCACGAGATTGTAGGGGTTCGAGGAGCCGAGCGACTTCGACACCACGTCCTGCATGCCGACCGCCTCGAAGACGGCGCGCATCGGGCCGCCGGCGATGATGCCGGTACCAGCCGGAGCCGCGCGCAGAACGACCTTGCCAGCGCCATGACGGCCCTGGACGTCGTGATGCAGGGTGCGACCCTCGCGAAGCGGGATGCGGACCAGGCCACGCTTGGCGGCTTCCGTCGCCTTGCGGATCGCCTCGGGAACTTCACGGGCCTTGCCATGGCCGAAGCCGACGCGGCCCTTCTGGTCGCCGACGACGACGAGAGCGGCGAAGCCGAAGCGACGACCACCCTTCACCACCTTGGCGACACGATTGATATGGACCAGACGGTCCACGAATTCCGAATCGCGCTCTTCGCGATCGCGGTCACGAGGCTCTCTCGCCATTGTCTTTCCTCTTACTTGCGCGGCCGCAGGGTCTGTGCCCCGCGCCGCTCGCTCGAGCGTTCCTGGTGGAACGACGTTCTCAAAACAGATAGCTCCCGGCCCCCTGCCCCCGGCACCTTGCGGCGTCGGGAGAGGAAAACCGGGACAGTCGAAATCAGAAGTTCAGGCCGCCTTCGCGAGCTGCATCCGCCAGCGCCTTGACGCGGCCGTGATACATGTAGGAACCGCGGTCGAAGACCACGTCCTTCACGCCTGCCTTGACGGCCCGCTCGGCAACCAGCTTGCCGATCGTGGTGGCCGCATCGACATTCGCACCCGACTTGATGTCGGCGCGGATGTCCTTGTCCAGGCTGGAGGCCGACGCGAGGGTGACACCCTTCACGTCGTCGATCACCTGGGCATAGATCTGCTTGCCGGTGCGGTGCACCGACAGGCGGGCGCGGCCATTGGCAACAGCCTTGATCGCGCGGCGAACGCGGGCCTTGCGGCGCGCAGTGTTTTCGGTCTGCTTGCTCATGGCGCTTACTTCTTCTTCCCTTCCTTGCGGAAGATGAATTCGCCGGCGTATTTGACGCCCTTGCCCTTGTAAGGCTCGGGCCCGCGGTAATCGCGGATCTCGGCGGCAGTCTGGCCGACCACCTGCTTGTCGATGCCGGTGATGATGATTTCGGTGGCCTTCGGCGTGACGATGGCGACACCCTCGGGGATCGCATAGTCGATGTCGTGGCTGTAACCGAGCGACAGCTTGAGCACCTTGCCGTTGACGGCGGCCTTGTAGCCGACGCCGTTGATTTCGAGCTTCTTCTCGAAGCCGGCCGTTGTGCCGATGACGAGATTGGCAATGCGGGCGCGCGAGGTGCCCCAGAGCGAGCGGGCGCGCTTGCTCTGCGAACGCGGCTGGACGGCGACGGCGCCGTCCTCCATGGCGACCGAGACGTCATCGGGAACGGTGAAGGAGAGTTCCCCCTTCGCGCCCTTTACCGTGACGATCTGCCCGGCGACGTTGGCGGTAACGCCAGCGGGAACCGGAACAGGCTTCTTACCGATACGAGACATTGGATTTCTCCTGAAAACGAGCGGCGCGGAAGGTCAGAAGACCTTGCAAAGCACTTCGCCGCCCACGTTCTGCTCGCGGGCAAGATGATCGGGCATCACACCCTTCGGGGTCGAGATGATGGTCACGCCAAGGCCATCGGCCACGCGCGGCATCGTCTCCACCGAAGAATAGACGCGGCGGCCGGGCTTCGACACACGCGAGATCGACCGGATGACCGGCAGTCCCTCATGGTACTTCAGCTCGATGTCGAACTCGGTCCGGCCATTGCCGAACTCGGTCTGGGTGTAGCCGCGGATGTAACCCTCGGACTGAAGCACGTCGAGCACGCGGGCCCTGAGCTTCGAACCGGGCGTCGAAACGCGCGACTTGCGCCGCATCTGCGCATTGCGGATGCGGGTCAGCATATCTCCAAGCGGATCAATGATCACGATGCGTACTCCTCACCAGCTCGACTTGACGAGGCCGGGAACCAGCCCCTTGTTGCCGAGCTCGCGCAGCGCAATGCGCGACATCTTCAGCTTGCGGTAGACGGCGCGCGGACGCCCCGTGACTTCGCAGCGGTTGCGCACCCGGTTAGGCGCCGAGTTGCGCGGCAGTTCGGCCAGCTTGAGGCGAGCGAGGAACCGCTCGTCCATGGACTGGCTTTCGTCATTGGCGATCGCGAGAAGCCGCGCGCGCTTGCCGGCGAATTTCTTCACCAGAGCCTTGCGGTGGTTGTTGTTCTCGACGGAGCTTTTCTTAGCCATCGATCTCTCCTGGTTTCCGCGTATGAACGCTCGAGTTCACTGCCGGAACGGGAAGTTGAAGTGCTTGAGCAGAGCGCGTGCCTCGTCGTCCGACTTCGCAGTCGTGCAGACGATCACGTCCATGCCCCACACCTGGTCGACCTTGTCGTAGTTGATCTCGGGGAACACGATGTGCTCCTTGATCCCGAGCGCAAAATTGCCGCGCCCGTCGAACGACTTCGGGTTCAGGCCGCGGAAGTCACGCACGCGAGGCAATGCGATCGTGACGAGACGGTCGACGAACTCGAACATCTTGGTCTTGCGCAGCGTGACCTTGCAGCCCACCGCCATGTTCTCGCGCAGCTTGAAGCCGGCGATCGCGAGGCGGGACTTGGTGATGACCGGCCGCTGGCCGGCGATCAGGGCGAGGTCGCCGGCAGCGTTGTCGACCTTCTTGCGGTCGGCAGTCGCTTCGCCAACGCCCATGTTGATGACGACCTTCTCGATGGTCGGCACTTCCATGGCGTTCTTGTAGCCGAACTCGGCGATCATCGCCGGACGGACGACATCCTCGTAATGCTGCTTCATGCGCGGCGTAAGCGCCGCCTGCTGGTTCTCAGCCATCGATCAGATCCCCCGAACGCTTGGCGAAACGGACCTTGCGGCCATCTTCCAGGACCTTGAAGCCGACGCGGGTCGGCTTGCCATCCTTGGGATCGGCCACGGCGAGATTCGACAGGTCGATGGTGGCCTCCTTGGAGATGATGCCACCTTCGGACTGGGCCGAAGCCTTGGTGTGCTTCTTGACCATCATGACGCCGCGCACGATGGCGCGGGCATCCTTCGGGATCACCCGGAGCACTTCGCCGGCCTTGCCCTTGTCACGGCCGGCCAGCACGACGACCTTGTCGCCCTTCTTGATCTTCGCAGCCATCACAGCACCTCTGGCGCAAGCGAGATGATCTTCATGTGGTTCTTGGCGCGCAGCTCGCGCGGAACCGGTCCGAAGATACGGGTGCCGACAGGCTCTTTCTGGTTGTTGATCAGCACGGCCGCATTGCGGTCGAAACGGATCACCGAGCCATCGGCGCGCTTGACGTCCTTGGCGGTGCGAACGACGACCGCCTTCATGACGTCGCCCTTCTTCACGCGACCGCGGGGAATGGCTTCCTTGATCGAAACGACAATGATGTCGCCAATGCGGGCATAGCGCCGCTTCGACCCGCCGAGAACCTTGATGCACATCACGCGACGGGCGCCGGAATTATCCGCGACCTCGAGATTCGTCTGCACCTGGATCATGGCCTTGATCCTTCCAGTGTGTATCAGCGCGGTTTCCCGTCAGGCATCAGCGCCGACGGGACTACGACTGACGGGGGTCGATCGCCCCCTGGCCTCAAACAAAGCACGAACCGCAAAAGTGCCACGCACTCTTGCGGCGAAACATGCCCGACTCCGAATTCCGCCCTCCCCGCTGCCCGATATGATTCGGGCGACGGAGACCGCGTTGACCTACGCCTTGGGGGCGTTGTCGAGCACAACCCAGCTTTTCAGCTTGGAAATGGGCTTGGACTCCTCAATCCAGACCTGATCTCCGACCTTGGCCACCTGCGCCTCATCATGGGCGTGATAGTTCTTGGTACGGCGAACCGTCTTCTTGAGCAGAGGGTGCGTATAGCGCCGCTCGACCTTGACCACAACAGTTTTGTTCTGCTTGTCGCTGACGACGACGCCCTGCAGCACGCGCTTCGGCATTGTCTGACTCCTCAGGCGCTCGCCGCGACGGTCTTCGACCGCTGCAGCGTCTTGATGCGGGCGATGTCCTTGCGGACCTCGGTCACCCGGGCGGTGTTCTCGAGCTGGCCGGTGGCCTTCTGAAAGCGCAGGTTGAACTGCTCCTTCTTGAGCTTCAGGAGTTCGTCCTGGAGCAGGTCCACGCTCATGACCTTCAGGTCGGACAGGCGTTGCGAAGCTTTCATCTCGTCCTCCCTTACTCTGCGATGCGCTGGATGAAGCGCGTCTTGATCGGCAGCTTGGCCGCGCCGAGGCGCATGGCCTCGCGAGCGGTGTCCTCCGGCACACCGTCGATCTCGAACATGATCCGGCCCGGCTTGACCTTGGCTGCCCAGAATTCAGGCGCGCCCTTGCCCTTGCCCATGCGGACTTCGGTCGGCTTCTTCGACACCGGCACGTCCGGGAAGATGCGGATCCAGACGCGGCCGGCACGCTTCATCGCACGGGTGATCGCGCGGCGGGCCGCCTCGATCTGCCGGGCGGTGACGCGCTCGGGCTCCTGGGCCTTCAGGCCGAACTGGCCGAAGTTCAGGTCCGTGCCGCCCTTGGCGACGCCGGAAATGCGCCCCTTGAACTGCTTGCGAAACTTGGTCTTCTTTGGTTGCAACATGGCTTTTCTCGATCAGCCTTATGCATGCTCGCGACGATGGCCACCGCCGGAACGGCTGCCCTCGTCTGCCATGCGCTTGTCCTGGGCCATCGGGTCGTGTTCGAGGATCTCGCCCTTGAAGATCCAGACCTTGATGCCGCATGTGCCGTAGGTGGTGAAGGCGGTGCCCACACCATAATCGACATCGGCGCGCAGCGTGTGCAGCGGCACGCGGCCTTCGCGATACCACTCCAAGCGCGCGATCTCAGCTCCGCCGAGACGGCCGGAGCAGTTGATGCGGATGCCTTCGGCGCCCAGACGCATGGCCGACTGAACGGCCCGCTTCATGGCGCGGCGGAACGCGACGCGGCGCTCGAGCTGCTGCGCGATCGAATCGGCGACCAGCGTCGCGTCGATCTCGGGCTTGCGCACCTCGACGATGTTGATCGTCACATCCGCCTTGGTGAGCTTCATCACCGACTTGCGGAGCTTCTCGATGTCGGCGCCCTTCTTGCCGATCACCACGCCCGGACGAGCCGAGTGGATGGTGACGCGGCACTTCTTGTGCGGGCGCTCGATGATGATCTTGGAGATCGCGGCCTGCTTGAGCATCTTCATGAGGGAGGCGCGGATCGCCATGTCCTCGTGAAGCAGCTTGCCGTACTCGCCCTTCTGCGCGAACCAGCGCGAATCCCAGGTGCGATTGATGCCGAGGCGAAGCCCGATCGGATTGATTTTCTGACCCATCGTTCTCTCCTCAGGCCTTGGCCGCGGCGACTTCGCGCACGATGATCGTGATGTTCGCGAACGGCTTCAGGATGCGGGCGCCACGACCGCGGGCGCGGGCATGGAAGCGCTTCATCACGAGGGCCTTGCCGACGAAGGCCTGGGCCACGACGAGATCGTCGACGTCGAGATCATGGTTGTTCTCGGCGTTGGCGATCGCGCTCTGGAGGCACTTGCGCACGTCCAGCGAGATCCGCTTGCGCGAGAACTCGAGGTCGGCGAGCGCGGTCGAGACCTTCTTGCCACGGATCAGCTGGGCGAGGAGGTTGAGCTTCTGCGGCGAGACGCGAAGGTTGCGAGCGATCGCGACGGCTTCGTTCTCGGGCAGCGCACGGGGAGCGGATACTTTTCCCATGGCTTACTTCCTCTTCGCCTTCTTGTCGGCGGCGTGGCCGTGGAAGGTGCGCGTCGGCGAGAACTCGCCGAACTTGTGGCCCACCATTTCCTCGGACACGTTCACCGGCACATGCTTGTGGCCGTTGTAGACGCCGAACGTCAGACCGACGAACTGCGGAAGGATCGTGGAGCGACGGCTCCAGATCTTGATGACCTCTGACCGGGCCGCCGAACGGGCAACCTCGGCCTTTTTCAGAAGGTATCCGTCAACAAACGGACCTTTCCAAAGCGAACGCGCCATGACGGACCTCAGTTCTTCTTCTTGCGGGCGTGACGGCTCGACACGATGAACGTATCGGTCCGCTTATTCGAGCGGGTCTTCTTACCCTTGGTCGGCTTGCCCCAGGGGGTAACCGGGTGACGACCACCGGAGGTGCGGCCTTCGCCGCCGCCATGGGGATGGTCGACAGGGTTCATCGAGACGCCGCGGTTATGCGGGCGACGACCGAGCCAGCGCGAACGCCCGGCCTTGCCGTCATTCCGGTTCATGTGGTCGGGGTTCGAAACCGCGCCCACAGTAGCATAGCACAGGCCGCTGATCAGGCGCTGTTCGCCCGAGTTCAGGCGGACGATGACGTAGCCCTGGTCGCGACCGACGATCTGGGCGTAGTTGCCGGCCGAACGGGCCAGCTGGCCGCCCTTGCCGATCTTCAGCTCCAGATTGTGGACGATCGTGCCGATCGGCAGCGAGCCCATGGGGGCGGCGTTGCCGGGCTTCACGTCGACCGACGGACCCGAGATCACGCTGTCGCCGACGGCAAGCCGCTGCGGAGCAATGATGTAGGCCTGCTCGCCGTCGCTGTACTTGATCAGCGCGATGAACGCGGTGCGGTTCGGATCATATTCGAGCCGTTCCACGACGGCGGGAATGCCATCCTTGCCGCGACGCTTGAAATCGATCAGGCGCAGCGTCCGCTTGTGTCCACCGCCGCGGAAGCGGACGGTGATGCGGCCGAGATTGTTACGGCCGCCGGAGGACGACTTGCCCTCCGTCAGCACCTTGAGGGGCTTGCCCTTGTAGAGCTCGCTCCGGTCGACGATCACGAGCTGGCGAAGGCTCGGCGTGACCGGCTTGAAATGCTTCAAAGCCATGTTTGCGATCCTTCCTTACAGGCCCGTGGTCACGTCGATGGAGTGACCTTCCTCGAGGGTCACGACCGCCTTCTTGACGTCCGAACGCTGACCGAGACGACCCCGGAAAACCTTCATCTTGCCCTCGGTGACCAGCGTGTTGACGCTCTTCACCTTGACATCGAACAGCTTCTCGATCGCCGCCTTGATCTGCGGCTTCGTCGCGGTCTTGGCGACCTTGAAGACGACCTTGTTGTGCTCGGAGAGCATCGTCGCCTTCTCGGTGATCACCGGGCCACGAATGACATCGTAGTGGCGCGGGTCCAAATTCTTCGCGGACTGGCTCATGTGAAGCGCGCCTCCAGCGCATCGACAGCCGCGCGGGTCAGGACAAGCTTGTCGCGACGCAGGATGTCATAAACGTTGATGCCCTGGATCGGCAGGACGTCGACATTCGGGATCGAACGCGCGGCCAGGCCGAAGTTCGTATCGATCTCGGCGCCGCCGATCACCAGCGCGCTGGACAGCTCCAGCTTGCCGAAATGGCCGAGCAGGATCTTGGTCTTCGGCTCGGACAGCTTGGCGTCATCGATGATGATGATGCCGCCGGTCTTCGCCTTGGACGAAAGCGCATGGCGCAGGGCCAGAGCACGGACCTTCTTGGGCAGATCGTGAGCGTGGTCGCGCACGATCGGACCGAAGGCCTTGCCGCCGCCGCGGAACTGCGGAGCCGAAGCCGCGCCGTGCCGGGCGCCGCCGGTGCCCTTCTGCTTGTAGATCTTCTTGCGGGTGCGGTCGACTTCCGACCGGCCCTTGGACTTGTGCGTGCCGGCGCGGCGCTTGGCGAGCTGGTAGCGCACCATGCGGGCCAGGATGTCGGCGCGCGGCTCAAGGCCGAAGATCGCATCCGAGAGCTCGACCGAACCGGCCGAGCCACCTTCGAGGGTGGTGATATCGAGCTTCATCACGCGTTCTCCTCAACCGTCTCGGCTGCGGGAGCCGGCGTTTCGCCGCCATTCAGCTTGAACTTGCCCGGAAGGGGCGCATCCTTGGGCAGAGCGCGCTTGATGGCGTCCCGCACATGGATCCAGCCGCCGGCATGACCGGGGACGGCGCCTTCGACCAGGATCAGGCCGCGCTCGACATCCGTCTGGACGACGCGCAGATTCTGCGTGGTGACGCGCTCGGCACCGAGATGGCCGGGCATCTTCTTGTTCTTGAAGGTCTTGCCAGGATCCTGGCGACCACCGGTCGAACCGATCGAGCGATGCGAGACCGAAACACCGTGCGTGGCGCGAAGGCCACCGAAGTTCCAGCGCTTCATGCCGCCGGCGAAGCCCTTGCCGAGCGTCGTGCCGCTGACATCGACGAACTGGCCGACGACGAAGTGGTCGGCGGTGAGCTCGGCGCCGACCGGGATCAGCGCGTCATCGCTGACGCGGAACTCGACGACCTTGCGCTTGGGCTCGACATTGGCGACGGCGAAATGGCCGCGCTCAGCCTTCGAGACATTCTTGACCTTGGCCAAGCCCGTCCCGAGCTGCACGGCGACATAGCCGTTCTTCTCGATCGTGCGATGAGCGACGACCTGGCAGTTATCGAGCTTCAGCACGGTGACCGGGATATGTTCGCCGGCATCGGTGAAGATGCGGGTCATCCCGACTTTCTGTGCAATCACACCGGAACGCATCGGTGCATACCTTCCCTTGGGGTCATGTTCATTCCGCCGAGATGCGGAAGACAGAGGACCCGGCTAAATTCGGATCAGAAGAGGATCGTCCGACGAGGGCAGTGCTCCGTCGGATCGACCATCGTCTACTTAAAGCTTGATTTCGACGTCGACGCCGGCGGCGAGATCGAGCTTCATGAGGGCGTCGACCGTCTGCGGGGTCGGGTCGACGATATCGAGAACCCGCTTGTGGGTCCGCATTTCAAACTGCTCGCGCGACTTCTTGTCGATGTGGGGCGAGCGGTTGACCGTGAACTTCTCGATGAGCGTCGGCAGCGGGATGGGCCCGCGGACCTGAGCGCCCGTCCTCTTCGCGGTCGACACGATCTCGCGCGTCGAAGCGTCGAGAATGCGGTGATCGAACGCCTTGAGGCGGATCCGGATGTTCTGACCGTTCATGGTCTCAATCTTCCTCGTGACGTGAGAAGGCAAAGGCCCGAAAAGGGCCCTCGCCCCCACGCAAACGTTACGCGATGATGCTGGCGACGACGCCGGCGCCGACGGTCCTGCCGCCTTCGCGGATGGCGAAGCGGAGCTTCTCTTCCATCGCGATCGGCACGATCAGGTGGACTTCCATGGCGATGTTGTCGCCCGGCATCACCATTTCCGTGCCCTCGGGCAGGTGCACCACGCCGGTCACGTCCGTCGTGCGGAAGTAGAACTGCGGGCGGTAGTTGGTGAAGAACGGGGTATGGCGACCGCCCTCCTCCTTCGTCAGGATGTAGGCCTCGGCCTTGAACTTGGTGTGCGGCTTGACCGAGCCCGGCTTGCACAGGATCTGCCCGCGCTCGACGTCCTCGCGCTTCGTGCCGCGCAGCAGCGCGCCGATGTTGTCGCCGGCCTGGCCCTGGTCGAGCAGCTTGCGGAACATCTCGACGCCGGTCACCGTCGTCTTGACCGTATCCTTCAGCCCGACGATCTCGATTTCCTCGCCGACCTTGACGATGCCGCGCTCGACGCGACCCGTCACCACCGTGCCGCGGCCCGAGATCGAGAACACGTCCTCGACCGGCATCAGGAACGGCAGGTCCAGCGGACGCGCCGGCTGCGGGATGTACTCGTCGACCGTCTTCATCAGCGCGATCACCGCGTCATGGCCAATGGCCTTGTCGCCGTTGTCGAGCGCGACCTTCGCCGAACCCTTGGTGATCGGGATGTCGTCGCCGGGGAAATCATACTTCGACAGGAGCTCGCGGATCTCCATCTCGACCAGCTCGAGCAGCTCGGCGTCGTCGACGAGATCGACCTTGTTCATGAACACCACCAGCGCGGGAACGCCGACCTGGCGCGCCAGCAGGATGTGCTCGCGGGTCTGCGGCATCGGGCCGTCGGCCGCCGACACAACCAGGATCGCGCCATCCATCTGCGCGGCGCCCGTGATCATGTTCTTCACATAGTCGGCGTGGCCGGGGCAGTCGACGTGAGCATAGTGACGCGCAGCCGTCTCGTACTCGACATGGGCCGTCGAGATCGTGATGCCGCGGGCCTTCTCCTCGGGAGCCTTGTCGATCTGGTCATACGCCGTGAACGTCGCGCCGCCAGACTCCGCCAGCACCTTCGTGATCGCAGCCGTCAAGGACGTCTTGCCATGGTCGACGTGACCAATCGTTCCAATGTTGCAATGCGGCTTCGTCCGCGCAAATTTCTCTTTGGCCATCGTAGCCTCCGTCAGTCAGGTCGTTTTAAGTCGAAAAGGGTTCAGATTCAGCAGGTCAGGCGTATTTGGCCTGGACCTCGGCGGCGACCGCCGAAGGAACCTGCTCATAGTGGTCGAACTGCATCGTGTAGTTGGCGCGTCCCTGGCTGAACGAGCGCAGCTGGTTGACATAGCCGAACATGTTGGCGAGCGGGACCATCGCATTCACGACGACCGCGTTGCCGCGCATGTCCTGGCCCTGAATCTGGCCACGACGCGAGTTCAGATCGCCGATGACCGAACCCGTATAGTCTTCCGGGGTCACCACCTCGACCTTCATGATCGGCTCGAGCAGCACGGAGCCGCCCTTCTGCAGACCTTCGCGCAGAGCAGCCCGCGAGGCGATTTCGAAGGCCAGGGCCGACGAGTCGACTTCGTGGAAGGCGCCGTCGATCAGCGTCACCTTGACGTCGACCACCGGGAAGCCGGCGATCACGCCCGAGCCGATGACCGAATTGAGGCCCTTCTCGACGCCGGGGATGTATTCCTTGGGAACCGTGCCGCCGACGACCTTCGACTCGAACTCGAAGCCCTTGCCGGTCTCGTTCGGCTCGACGATCAGCTTGACGCGGGCGAACTGGCCCGTACCGCCGGTCTGCTTCTTGTGGGTGTAGTCGATCTCGACCTTCTTGGTCAGCGTCTCGCGATAGGCCACCTGCGGCGCGCCGATATTGGCGTCCACCTTGTAGGTCCGGCGCAGGATGTCGACCTTGATGTCGAGGTGCAGCTCGCCCATCCCCTTCAGGATGGTCTGGCCGCTTTCCTGGTCCGTCGAAACGCGGAAGGACGGATCCTCGTTGGCGAGCTTGGCCAGCGCCAGGCCCAGCTTCTCCTGGTCGGCCTTGGACTTCGGCTCGATCGCGATCGTGATGACCGGCTCGGGGAACTCCATCCGCTCCAGGATGACAGCCTTGATGGGATCGCACAGCGTATCGCCGGTGCGGACATCCTTGAGGCCGGCCAGGGCGACGATGTCGCCGGCGAAAGCCTCCTTGATGTCCTCGCGGTTGTTTGCGTGCATCAGCAGCATGCGGCCGACACGCTCTTTCTTGTCGCGGGTCGAGTTGATCACGCCCTGGCCTGTCTCGACCTTGCCGGAATAGACGCGGCAGAAGGTGATCGTGCCGACGAACGGATCGTCCATGATCTTGAAGGCGAGCATCGAGAAGGGATCCTCGTCCGTCGGATGACGAACAGTCTCTTCCTCGGTCTTGAAGTCGATGCCCTTGATCTCGCCGCGATCCACGGGGGACGGCAGGAAGTCGACCACCGCATCAAGAAGGGGCTGCACGCCCTTGTTCTTGAAGGCCGATCCGCAAAGGACCGGATGGAAGGCGCGGCGCTGCACGGCGGTGCGCACCAGGCGACGCAGTGTCTCGGCATCCGGCTCGGTGCCGTCGAGATAGGCTTCCATCGCCGCATCGTCCATGTCGACGGCGGCTTCGATCAGCTTGCCGCGATATTCCACGGCCTTGTCGAGCAGGTTCGCCGGGATGTCCGTCTCTTCGAAGGACGCTCCCAGCGCTTCGCCGTTCCAGACGATCGCCTTCATCTTGATCAGGTCGATCACGCCGGCGAAATCAGACTCGGCCCCGATCGGAATCTGCAGGCAGACAGGCTTGCCGGCGACGCGGTCGATGATGTCCTGGACGCAGCGATAGAAATCGGCGCCGGTCTTGTCCATCTTGTTGACGAACACGACGCGCGGAACGTCGTACTTGTCGGCCTGACGCCAGACGGTCTCAGTCTGAGGCTCGACGCCCTGGTTGCCGTCGAGAACGCAGACGGCGCCGTCCAGCACGCGCAGCGAACGCTCGACTTCAATGGTGAAGTCGACGTGCCCAGGCGTGTCGATGATGTTCAGGCGATGCTCGCGCCAAAGGCAGGTCGTCGCGGCGGAGGTGATCGTGATGCCACGCTCCTGCTCCTGCGTCATCCAATCCATGGTGGCAGCGCCGTCATGGACTTCGCCGATCTTGTGCGACTTGCCCGTGTAAAACAGGATGCGCTCGGTCGTCGTCGTCTTCCCGGCATCAATGTGAGCCATGATGCCGAAGTTGCGATAACGGTCGATAGGATGGGAACGGGCCATGAGAATACTTTCGGCTTTCCGAGGTCGAGCGGACGATTACCAGCGATAATGCGAGAAGGCACGGTTGGCTTCCGCCATCCGGTGCGTGTCTTCACGCTTCTTGACCGCGTTGCCACGGTTGCTGGCCGCATCCATCAGCTCCGAGGAGAGACGCTCGACCATCGTCTTGTCGTTGCGGCCGCGAGCGGCCGTGATCAGCCAGCGGATCGCCAGCGCCTGACGGCGCTCGGTGCGAACCTCGACCGGAACCTGGTAGGTGGCGCCGCCGACGCGACGCGAACGCACTTCGATCGCCGGGGCGACGTTCTCAAGCGCGCTCTTGAAGATGGCGAGCGGGTCGCTCTTCATCTTGCTCTCGATGATATCGAAGGCACCGTAGACGATCCGCTCGGCGGTCGACTTCTTGCCTTCGTACATCACCGAATTCATGAACTTCGTCACGATGATATCGTGGAACTTCGGATCCGGGATCACTTCGCGCTTTTCGGCGCTATGGCGGCGGGACATCGTCTAGTCTCCGGTCAAATCTTCAACGCTGCGAACCGACCCGGGCTTCACTGCCCCTGCCGGTCAGGCAGAAATTACTTCGGACGCTTGGCGCCGTACTTCGAACGGCGCTGCTTGCGGTTCTTGACGCCCTGGGTGTCGAGCACGCCGCGCAGGATGTGGTAGCGCACGCCGGGAAGATCCTTGACGCGGCCGCCGCGGATCATGACCACGGAATGTTCCTGGAGGTTGTGGCCCTCGCCAGGAATGTAACCAATGACCTCGAAGCCGTTGGTCAGGCGCACTTTGGCGACCTTACGCAGCGCCGAGTTCGGCTTCTTCGGCGTCGTCGTGTAGACGCGCGTGCAGACGCCACGCTTCTGCGGGCAGGACTCGAGCGCCGGAGCGGTGTTGCGCGCCTTGACGGGCGAACGCGGCTTGCGAATGAGCTGGCTGATTGTCGGCATTCTGGCCTCTCGCTCCATTGAGCGTTTGGAAATCGCTAGATCCGTGGCCCAGGCCAACCGTTGCCATGACACAAACGAAGCCGCGCCATCGGCTCCCGAAAGGGGCCTCAGGCGCGTTCGCCAGCAGAGGAACACGGATCGCTCCGCGTTCATGCATCTTGCCATGTCGTCAATCGACGCTGGAATTCCGGTGGAGTTTCGGCCGCGAAATTCGCCAGCAACAAAGGCTAAGGCGACATACGTGTCCGACAACCACCGATAGTGGCGCGCTTATGACTCGGGGATAGATTCGCGTCAACCCCCATTCTCCGGATTGGACGCCGAAAAGCCCTGCCCCACGGGTTCAGCGCCCCGAAACCGACATGGCCGCCCCTTGCGGGAGCGGCCATGTTCAACTGTTGCAGTCCGCTGGCGTGCGGAGGCGGATTACTCCGCCGCAGGGATCGCCGCCTCGACAGCCCTGGCCGCCTCGACAGCCTTCGCCGCCTTGGCTGCGGCCTTCGCCGCCGCTTCCGCCTTCTGGCTGACGATGAGATCGTCGCGACGCGTCGCCACCTGCTTGATGCGGGCGACCTGCGCGCCGGTGCCGGCCGGGATCAGCGAGCCGACGATGACGTTCTCCTTGAGGCCTTCCAGCGTGTCGTACTTGCCGTTGACCGCCGCTTCCGTGAGGACGCGGGTGGTCTCCTGGAACGACGCCGCCGAGATGAAGGAGCGGGTCTGCAAGGACGCCTTGGTGATGCCGAGCAGCACGGGGACGCCGGAAGCGGGCTTCTTGCCCTCTTCCTTCATCTTCGCGTTGATCTCCTGCAACTCGATGCGGTCGACCTGGTCGCCGGTCAGGATGTCGGTGTCGCCCGACTCCGTGATCTCGACCTTCTGCAGCATCTGCCGGACGATCACCTCGATGTGCTTGTCGTTGATGCCCACGCCCTGGAGGCGATAGACCTCCTGGATCTCGTTCACCAGATAAGCCGCCAGTTCCTCGACGCCCTTGATCGCCAGGATGTCGTGCGGGGCCGGGTTGCCGTCGAGGATGTAGTCGCCGGTCTCCACGACGTCGCCGTCCTGGAGATGGATGTGCTTGCCCTTGGGGATCAGGTACTCGAGCCCCTCGGAACCGTCATGCGGCGTCAGCGTGACGCGACGCTTGTTCTTGTAGTCCTTGCCGAAGCCAATCACGCCCGACTTCTCGGCGATGATGGCCGCATCCTTTGGACGACGGGCCTCGAACAGCTCCGCCACGCGCGGCAGACCGCCGGTGATGTCGCGGGTCTTGGCCGAGTCGGTCGAGACACGCGCCAGCACGTCGCCAGCCTTGATCGAGGCACCCGGCTCCATCGAGATGATGCCTTCGACCGGCAGGATGTAGCGAGCCTCGCCGCCACGGGCGAGCTTCGCGATCTTGCCGTCGGGCCCATGCACGGTGAGCGCCGGGCGCAGGTCCGAGGTCCGGGCCGAGCCGCGCCAGTCGATGACGACGCGCTTGGAGATGCCGGTCGCCTCGTCGGTCGTCTCGGTGATCGACATGCCGTCGACCAGATCCTCGTAACCGACGGTGCCGTCGACCTCTGCCAGGATCGGGCGGGAATAGGGATCCCACTCGATCAGGCGCTGGCCGCGCTTGACCTTGTCGCCCTCGTCGATCCGCAGCTTCGAGCCGAACTGGACACGATGCACCGCGCGCTCGGCCCCGTCCGGGCCGACGATGACCACGGCGATGTTGCGCGCCATGGCGATCAGGTCGCCGTCCGAGTTGCGGGCGAGGTTGCGGTTGCGGATCCTGACCGTGCCTTCGAAGTTCGACTCGGTGAAGGACTGGTCGGCGATCGTCGCCGCGCCGCCGATGTGGAAGGTACGCATGGTGAGCTGCGTGCCCGGCTCGCCGATCGACTGCGCCGCGATGACGCCGACGGCCTCGCCCATGTTGACGGGCGTGCCACGGGCCAGATCGCGGCCGTAGCAGGTCGCGCAGACGCCGTTCTTGGTGGCGCAGGTCAGCACCGAACGGATCTTCACCTCCTGCACGCCAGCGGCGTTGATCGCCTCGATATGGCTCTCCTCGATCATCGTGCCCTTCGGCACGAGGACCTTGCCATCGATATCCGTGACGTCCTCGGCCGCGGAGCGACCCAGGATACGGATGCCGAGCGAAGCCACGACCTGACCGGCGTCGATGATGGCGCGCATCTTGATGCCGCTCTCCGAACCGCAATCGGTCTCGGAGATGATGGCGTCCTGCGCCACGTCGACGAGACGGCGGGTCAGATAGCCGGAGTTGGCCGTCTTCAGCGCCGTATCGGCCAGCCCCTTGCGGGCGCCGTGGGTCGAGTTGAAGTACTCGAGAACGTCGAGGCCTTCCTTGAAGTTCGAGATGATCGGCGACTCGATGATCTCGCCCGAGGGCTTGGCCATCAGGCCGCGCATCGCCGCGAGCTGCTTCATCTGCGCCGGCGAACCGCGCGCACCCGAATGGCTCATCATATAGATCGAGTTGATCGGCAGATCGCGACCGTTCTTGTCCTTCTTCACGGTCGAGATGCGCAGCATCATCTCCTGCGCGAGCTTGTCGGAGCACTTAGCCCAGGCGTCGACGACCTTGTTGTACTTCTCGCCCTGGGTGATCAGGCCGTCCTGGTACTGCTGCTCGTAATCCTTGGCGAGCGCGCGGGTGGTGTCGACGATCTCCCACTTGTTCTCCGGCACGACCATGTCGTCCTTGCCGAAGGAGATGCCGGCCTTGAACGCGTGGGTGAAGCCCAGCGACATGATGCGGTCGCAGAAGATCACCGACTCCTTCTGACCGCAGCCGCGATAGACGGCGTCGATCATCCCCGAGATTTCCTTCTTCGTCATCAGGCGGTTGCTGACGTCGAAGGTCATGTTCGCGTGCCGGGGCAGCGCGGTCGACAGGATCACCCGACCAGGGGTCGTGTCGTAGATCTTGGTGTAGTCCTTGCCGTCAGCGCCGAGGCCGGTCCAGCGGTATTTGATCTTCGAATGCAGCGTCACGACCTTCTCGTGCAGCGCGTATTCGAGCTCGCCGAAATCACCGAAGATCTTGCCCTGACCGGGCTCGCCGTCCGAGACGATCGAGAGATAGTACAGGCCGAGCACGATGTCCTGCGACGGCACGATGATCGGCAAACCGTTCGCCGGGTGCAGGATGTTGTTGGTCGACATCATCAGGACGCGCGCTTCGAGCTGCGCTTCCAGCGACAGCGGAACGTGCACGGCCATCTGGTCGCCATCGAAGTCGGCGTTGAAGGCGGCGCAGACCAGCGGGTGAAGCTGGATCGCCTTGCCCTCGATCAGCGTCGGCTCGAAGGCCTGGATGCCCAGGCGGTGGAGCGTCGGCGCGCGGTTCAGCATCACCGGATGCTCGCGGATGACCTCGTCCAGGATGTCCCAGACCTCGGGCTTCTCCTTCTCGACGAGCTTCTTGGCCTGCTTGACCGTGGTAGAGTAGCCCTTGGCGTCGAGGCGCGCATAGATGAACGGCTTGAACAGCTCGAGAGCCATCTTCTTGGGCAGGCCGCACTGATGCAGCTTCAGCTCCGGACCGACGACGATGACCGAGCGGCCGGAATAGTCGACGCGCTTGCCGAGCAGGTTCTGGCGGAAGCGACCCTGCTTGCCCTTCAGCATGTCGGCGAGCGACTTCAGCGGACGCTTGTTGGCACCCGTGATGACGCGGCCGCGACGGCCGTTGTCGAACAGTGCGTCGACCGATTCCTGCAGCATCCGCTTCTCGTTGCGGATGATGATGTCGGGCGCACGAAGCTCGATCAGCCGCTTGAGGCGGTTGTTGCGGTTGATGACGCGACGATAGAGGTCGTTCAGGTCCGACGTCGCGAAGCGGCCGCCATCGAGCGGCACGAGCGGACGCAGATCGGGCGGGATCACCGGGATGATGGTCATGACCATCCATTCCGGCTTGTTGCCCGAGAGCTGGAACGCCTCGATGATCTTGAGGCGCTTCATCAGCTTCTTGGGCTTCAGCTCAGACGTCGTCGTCGCGATCTCATGCTTGAGATCGGCGTTGATCTGGTCGAGGTCGAGCGCGCGCAGCATCTCGCGGATGGCTTCCGCGCCGATCATGGCGGTGAAAGTGTCGGCGCCATACTCTTCCTGGCAGCGGACATACTCTTCTTCGGAGAGCAGCTGACGGTCCTTGAGCGGCGTCAGACCCGGCTCGATGACCACATACGACTCGAAGTACAGGATGCGCTCGAGATCCTTGAGCGGCATGTCCATGAGCAGGCCGATGCGCGAGGGCAGCGACTTCAGGAACCAGATATGCGCGACCGGGGCGGCCAGCTCGATATGGCCCATGCGCTCGCGCCGAACGCGGGCGAGCGTGACTTCCACGCCGCACTTCTCGCAGATGACGCCCTTGAACTTCATGCGCTTGTACTTGCCGCACAGGCACTCGTAGTCCTTGATCGGCCCGAAGATCCGGGCGCAGAACAGGCCGTCGCGCTCCGGCTTGAAGGTCCGGTAGTTGATGGTCTCCGGCTTTTTGATCTCGCCATAGGACCAGGACAGGATCTTCTCCGGGCTCGCGATCGAGATCTTGATCGCGTCGAAGGCCTGCTGCACCGGCTGCTGGCCGAAAAGGTTCATGACCTCTTGCTTCATCGCCTGTCTCCTCTCGCCGGCGGGGGTGGAGCACCGCCCTGCCCGGCTTCGTCAAATTCAATGGCCGGCGGCGTCAGTGCCGCCGGCAAAACGTCTCTAGCGCGGAGCGAACCGGCTCACTCGGCAGCTTCCGCCGGCGGCAGCTCGCCGGGGCGCGGCTTGTTGCTGATCAGCTCGACGTTGAGACCCAGCGAGCGCATTTCCTTGACGAGCACGTTGAAGCTCTCCGGAATGCCGGCCTCGAAGTTGTCCTCGCCGCGCACGATCGACTCGTAGACCTTGGTGCGACCCGCCACGTCGTCCGACTTCACGGTCAGCATTTCCTGCAGCGTGTAGGCGGCGCCATAGGCTTCGAGCGCCCAGACCTCCATCTCGCCGAAGCGCTGACCGCCGAACTGCGCCTTGCCGCCCAGCGGCTGCTGGGTGACGAGCGAGTAGGGACCGATCGAACGGGCATGGATCTTGTCGTCGACCAGATGGTGCAGCTTGAGCATGTAGATGTAGCCCATCGTCACCTTGCGGTCGAAGGGCTCGCCCGTGCGCCCGTCATAGAGCGTCGACTGCCCCGACGAGTGCAGACCCGCCTGCTCCAGAAGCCGCTCGATATCGGCCTCCTTGGCGCCGTTGAACACCGGCGTCGCCATCGGCACGCCGCGGCGCAGGTTCTGGCCCATCTCCACGAGCTCGGCCTCGTCCATCGAGGCGATGATCTCGTTGTCCTCGTAGACGGCGTCGAACGAGGCCCGCAGCGCCTTGTAGTCGTTCGACTTCTTATAGGCGTCGAGCGCCGCACCGATCTGCTTGCCGAGGCCAGCAGCAGCCCAGCCCAGATGCGTCTCCAGGATCTGGCCGACATTCATGCGCGAGGGCACGCCGAGCGGGTTGAGCACGATGTCGGCATGGGTGCCGTCCTCGAGGAACGGCATGTCCTCGGCAGCCACGATGCGCGAAACCACGCCCTTGTTGCCGTGACGGCCGGCCATCTTGTCGCCCGGCTGAATCTTGCGCTTCACCGCGACGAAGACCTTGACCATCTTCATCACGCCCGGAGGCAGCTCGTCGCCGCGCTGCAGCTTCTCGACCTTGTCGAGGAAGCGCTGCTCGAGGCGCTTCTTCGATTCGTCGTACTGCTTCCGCATCGCCTCGATTTCGGTCATCAGGGCATCGTCGCCGGTGGCGAACAGCCACCATTGGGAACGCGGGAACTCGGACATGCCCTCGCGGGTGATGACCGTGTCCTTTTTGAAGCCCTTGGGACCGGCCAGACCGGTCTTGCCGGTCAGGATGTCGCCGAGACGCGCGAAGGTGTTGCGGTCCAGGATCGCCTGCTCGTCGTCGCGGTCCTTGGCGAGACGCTCGATCTCCTCGCGCTCGATCGCCTGGGCGCGCTCGTCCTTGTCGACGCCGTGGCGATTGAACACGCGCACTTCCACGATCGTGCCCTGAACGCCAGGCGGCACGCGCAGCGAGGTGTCGCGGACGTCGGAAGCCTTTTCGCCGAAGATGGCGCGCAGCAGCTTCTCTTCCGGCGTCATCGGGCTTTCGCCCTTGGGCGTGATCTTGCCGACGAGGATGTCGCCAGCCGCCACTTCCGCCCCGATATAGACGATGCCGGCTTCGTCGAGATTCTTCAGCGCCTCTTCTGAGACGTTGGGAATGTCGCGCGTGATCTCCTCCGGTCCGAGCTTGGTGTCACGGGCCATCACCTCGAATTCCTCGATATGGATCGAGGTGAAGATGTCTTCCGAGACGATCTTCTCCGAGAGCAGGATCGAGTCCTCGAAGTTGTAGCCATTCCACGGCATGAACGCGACGAGCACGTTGCGGCCGAGCGCGAGCTCACCGAACTCGGTCGACGGGCCGTCCGCGACGATGTCGCCCTTCTTGATGATGTCGCCGACGCGCACCAGCGGACGCTGCGTGATGCAGGTCGACTGGTTCGAGCGCTGGAACTTCTGCAGGCGGTAGATGTCGACGCCCGGCTTGGTCGGGTCCATCTCGTCCGACGCGCGGATAACGATACGCGTCGCATCGACCTGGTCGACGATACCCGAGCGACGGGCCGCGATCGCGGCGCCTGAGTCACGGGCGACGACGGCTTCCATGCCGGTGCCGACGAAGGGCGCGTCGGCGCGAACCAGCGGCACCGCCTGGCGCTGCATGTTCGAGCCCATCAGCGCGCGGTTGGCGTCGTCGTTCTCAAGGAACGGGATCAGCGCTGCGGCGACCGAGACGAGCTGCTTGGGCGACACGTCCTGGAAGTCGACCTTGTCGACCGGCGTCACGATGACTTCGCCGGCGCGGCGGCAGACAATCAGGTCGTCGGTCAGACGGCCTTCCTTGTCGACGGCGGCGTTGGCCTGGGCGACGTTGTACTTCGCCTCCTCCATGGCCGAGAGATAGATGATCTCGTCGGTCTGCTTGCCGTCGCGGATGCGGCGATAGGGGCTCTCGATGAAGCCGTACTTGTTCACCCGCGCGAAGGTGGCGAGCGAGTTGATCAGGCCGATATTCGGCCCTTCCGGCGTCTCGATCGGGCAGATGCGGCCGTAATGCGTCGGATGCACGTCGCGCACCTCGAAGCCGGCGCGCTCGCGCGTCAAGCCGCCCGGTCCAAGCGCCGAAAGACGACGCTTATGCGTGACTTCCGAGAGCGGGTTCGTCTGGTCCATGAACTGCGAAAGCTGCGACGAGCCGAAGAACTCGCGCACCGCGGCGGCCGCGGGCTTCGCGTTGATCAGGTCCTGCGGCATCACCGTGTCGATGTCGACCGAGGACATGCGCTCCTTGATGGCGCGCTCCATGCGGAGCAGGCCGAGCCGATACTGGTTCTCCATCAGCTCGCCGACCGAGCGCACGCGGCGGTTGCCGAGATGGTCGATGTCGTCGATCTCGCCCTTGCCGTCGCGCAGGTCGACCAGCGCCTTGACGACCGCGAAGATGTCCTCCTTGCGGAGAATCCGGACGGTATCCTCGGCGTCGAGGTCGAGGCGCATGTTCATCTTGACGCGGCCGACGGCCGACAGATCGTAGCGCTCGGAGTCGAAGAACAGCGACTGGAACATGTTCTCGGCGGTCTCGAGCGTCGGCGGCTCGCCGGGACGCATGACGCGGTAGATATCGAACAGCGCCTCTTCGCGACGCGAGTTCTTGTCGACCTTCAGCGTGTTGCGGATATAGGGGCCGACCGTGATGTGGTCGATGTCGAGCACCGGAATCTCGTCGAAACCGGCATCCGTCAGCAGCTTCAGGGACTTCTCGTCGATTTCCTCGCCCGCCTCGGCGAAGACCTCGCCGGTGGCCGGGTTGACCAGATCCTCGGCGATGTACTGGGTGTAGAGGTCCTCGTCCGTGGCGCGCAGGAACTTGAGGCCCTTCTCGGCGAGCTGCCGCGCGGTGCGGGCGACGAGCTTCTTGCCGGCCTCGACCACGACCTCGCCGGTGTCGGCGTCGATCATGTCCTCGGTGGTCTTGAAGCCCTTCATGCGCTCGGCGTCGTAAGGAACGCGCCAGCCCTTGTCGTCGCGGACATAAGTGATGTGGTTGTAGAAGCGGCTGAGGATCTCCTCGCCGTCCATGCCGAGCGCGAACAGCAGCGACGTCACCGGGATCTTACGCTTCCGGTCGATGCGCGCGTAGACGATGTCCTTGGCGTCGAACTCGATGTCGAGCCAGGAGCCGCGATAGGGGATGATGCGGGCGGCGAAAAGCAGCTTGCCCGAGGAATGGGTCTTGCCCTTGTCGTGATCGAAGAACACGCCCGGCGAACGATGCATCTGCGAGACGATGACGCGCTCGGTGCCGTTGACGATGAAGGTGCCGTTGTCGGTCATGAGCGGCATGTCGCCCATGTAGACATCCTGCTCCTTGATGTCCTTGACCGACTTCGCCTGGGTGTCGGGGTCGATATCGAACACGATCAGGCGCAGCGTCACCTTGAGCGGCGCCGAGAAGGTCATGCCGCGCTGGCGGCACTCGTCGACGTCGTATTTCGGCGGCTCGAAGGTGTACTTGACGAATTCGAGCAGCGAGGCGCCCGAAAAATCGCCGATCGGGAACACGGACCTGAAGACCGACTGCAGGCCCTCGTCGCCGCGGCCGCCCTTGGGCTCTTCGACCATCAGGAACTGGTCGTAGGACGCCTTCTGAACCTCGATGAGGTTCGGCATCTGCGCCACTTCCTTGAGTTTGCCGAAGAACTTGCGGACGCGCCTGCGGCCCTGGAGCGAATTGACCATGTTGTTCCTCGCAATCTCTACGGACGGCTCACCCGGTAGTCCGGACGAGCAGGCGGCCAGGCCGCCGGGTGAGCCGTTCGGCGCATCATCGCGCCGACATCGTCTGAAATTCAGCCCACGCAACGAAAGGTTGCACCAAGGGCCTTCTCAACCTTTCCGCACCACAGTGCGGAAACGACACGACAGCCCCGGAGGTGGAGACCACCCCGGGACTGCCAGGTCTTGACTAGGGTCGGACCGGCATCACGCCGGCCCTGCTCACTTGAGCTCGACCTTGGCGCCGACGGCCTCGAGCTGCTTCTTGAGCTTCTCGGCCTCGTCCTTGGTCACGGCTTCCTTGACCGGCTTCGGAGCGGCCTCGACCAGGTCCTTGGCTTCCTTGAGGCCCAGACCGGTGATGGCGCGGACTTCCTTGATGACCTCGATCTTCTTGTCGCCGATGGCGGCAAGAATGACGTTGAACTCGGTCTGCTCTTCGACGGCGGCGGCAGCGGGGCCGGCGGCGGGGCCGGCAACCGCGACGGCGGCAGCGGCGGAAACGCCCCACTTCTCTTCGAGAAGCTTGGCGAGGTCGGCGGCCTCGAGGACCGTGAGGGACGACAGCTCGTCGACGAGCTTGGCAAGATCAGCCATGTTAGGCTCCTGTAGGGTAAGAGGTTCGAACGGTTTTCAGGGGTAACTGGCCTGGATCAGGCCGCATCCTTGTCGGCATATGCCTGGAACACGCGCGCGAGCTTTGCGGCTGGCGCGGTCGAGAGCTGGGCGATCTTCGTTGCAGGGGCCAAAAGAAGGCCGAGCAGCTTGGCGCGCAGTTCATCGAGCGAGGGCATGGAGGCCAAAGCCTTGACGCCTTCGGGGTTCAGGGCGGTCTTGCCCATCGCGCCGCCGAGGATGACGAGCTTGTCGTTCTCCTTGGCGAAAGCGATGGCGACCTTCGGCGCCGCGACCGGATCGCTGGAATAAGCGATCAGGGTGGGACCCGTCAGCAGATTGCTGATGGACGCGACGTCGGTGCCTTCAAGAGCGATCTTGGCCAGCCGGTTCTTTGCGACCTTCACGGTGGCGCCATTGGCCTTCATCTCGCGACGAAGCTTCTGGAACTGAGCCACCGTCAAACCCGCATAGTGGGCCACGACAACGACCGACGTGTTCGCGAACACGCCGTTCAGGGTCGCGACGGCATCTGTTTTTGCCGCTTTATCCACTGGGCTCTCTCCGGTAGGCGGCAGGCCTTTGAGGGCTCGCCGCCGGTTGCACTTGCCACTCTCCTGAAACCCCGGTTGACACCGGTGCTTCATCGGAGCGACGCTCAGTGCCCTGTCCCCGAGCAGGCTCGAAAGCCGCGATCGGGCGAGATGGTTCGAACCGTCTTCGGGATCTCGCGACCCCGGTTGAGCTCTTGCACCGTCTATGCAGGCCTCTTGGCGAAATTATGCCCTCGGGCGAACCCTCGGAGCACCTGCAGTCTCAGACAGGACTGGGTGATTCGCGCCGGAAGATCGCTCTCCAGGCTCGCAAAACCCATTCTTCGGCGGCAAACCGCCGAAAAACGCGAAACGGACCCCCTCGTGCAAAGCACGCTGGAGCCCACATCACTTATGGAAACAGGCCAGCGTCATAGCGCCTTCGCCCGCCTCTGCCAAGTGGCGTCTTGACCCGGAAAGGTCAAGACGCATGGTCCAGCCGGCGCAAGGCCGGCCGGAACGCAGGCCATGGATCAACCGCCGAGAACGGTGTTCGGCTCGATCTTGACGCCCGGACCCATCGTCGAGGAAATCGCGACGCGCTGGATATAGGTGCCCTTGGCGCCCGCAGGCTTGGCCTTCGCCACCGAATCGGCGAACGCCTTGATGTTCTCTTCCAGCTTCTCGGCCGTGAAAGAGACCTTGCCGACGGCGGCATGCACGATGCCGGCCTTCTCGACGCGGAACTCGACCGAGCCGCCCTTGGACGCCGCGACCGCGGTGGTCAGGTCCATGGTGACAGTGCCGACCTTGGGGTTCGGCATCAGGCCACGCGGGCCGAGCACCTTACCGAGACGACCGACGAGCGGCATCATGTCCGGGGTCGCGATGCAGCGATCGAACTCGATCGTGCCCTTCGAGACGATCTCGACCAGATCCTCAGCACCGACGATGTCGGCACCGGCCTTCTTGGCCTCTTCCGCCTTGGCGCCGCGCGCGAACACGGCGACGCGCAGAACGCGGCCCGAGCCGTTGGGCAGGTTGCAGACGCCGCGGACCATCTGGTCGGCGTGGCGCGGGTCGACGCCGAGATTCATCGAGACCTCGACGGTCTCGTCGAACTTGGCCGTGGCGCGCTCCTTGACGAAGTTGATTGCGTCGCTGAGCGGGTAGAGCTTGGTGCGGTCAATGCCTTCACGGCCCTTGACGACGCGCTTTCCGATATGTGCCATTTTCGCCCCCTCAGCCCACGACTTCCAGGCCCATCGACCGGGCGGAGCCCTTGATCATGGACGAGGCGGATTCGACCGAATCGCAGTTGAGATCGGCCATCTTCTTTTCGGCGATCTCGGTGATCTGGGCGATGGTGACCTTGCCGACATTGCCGCCGCGGCCGGGGGTCTTGGAACCCGCGGTCAGGCCAGCGGCCTTCTTCAGCCAGTAGGACACCGGCGGCTGCTTCATCTCGAAGGTGAAGGAGCGGTCCTGATACGCGGTGATGATCACCGGGATCGGCATGCCCTTTTCCATCTGCGCGGTCTTCGCGTTGAAGGCCTTGCAGAATTCCATGATGTTGAGGCCGCGCTGACCCAGCGCAGGACCGATCGGCGGCGACGGATTTGCGGCGCCCGCCGGAACCTGAAGCTTCACGTAGCCCGTGATCTTCTTTGCCATGATGGCTGCTCCTGCCGTCCGCTCCGACGCCTATCGGAACGACGACGACCCTCCCCTGAACCGCTTTCGGTCCGGGTCGGGGTGGTTGCAGAGCGTGGTGCGGCAGGGAGTTCCGGATGGCGACCGGCCCGCCTCCCACGCAAGTGAGGCCGGGCTATGGCATATCCGGACCGGCAGGGGAAGTGCTTTTCGCGATCGGACCCGCCAGGCCACGCTGGCCGCCGCGCTGGATGTAATCGCCGATCGCCACGCCGATATGGATCACGACGCAGGCGACGAGGCCGAAGGCGAGGACGGCGTGGCTCTTGAACAGCCATGCGTGATCGCCAGCGCCCTCGGGCCAGATCGCTGGCAGCGACAGCCCGAAATAGATCGTCCGGGCACCATAGTCGGAAATCCCGGCCCATCCCAGCAGCGGCACCAGGAAGAGGCCGGCATAGAGCACGCCATGGATCGTATGGCTGCCCGCACCGGCGCTCCAACGACCGGCCAGATGCGCCACGAGCCGATAGGCCAGCCGGACGACCACCAGCATGAGGATGGAGACACCCGTGGTCTTGTGGAAGGTGTAGAGCTCATCCGCGACCGCGCCCTCGCCGATCTGCTTCATCAGGACGCCGCTGGTGAACATCGCCAGCACCATGACCGCGACGAGCCAGTGCAGCACCAGCGACACGCGCGGGAAGGTCCGCACCCTCGATGCGCCCGGCGCAGGCATCGTCGGGTTCGTCGCCCGTGAATCAGCGGTCGTCATCGTCATGGGATCGCCTGCTGCCTGTGAGAGACATAGCCGCCGACAGCGTCGCGAAGCGCCGCCGCCTGCCGGTCTAGATCCGCCGAGGCCACCGTCACGACATCGCCCGTGCGCCGCCAGTTCTCGACCATCGCCGCGACCTGGCGGACCTGCTCGGCGGCATGGCGGACATCGTCTGCGGTCCTTTCGGTGCCGAGGCTGATGTCCTGCGAACTCGCCTCCTGGCGCCGGGCGAGATCGGCGATCGCGGCGGCGGCGCGATCGACCTCCGCGACGGAAGATACCAGCGCCCCGACACGCGCCGACATGCCGGCGGCGGCGGAACGCACCGCCGCGAGGCCGCGCCGGACCTCGTCCGTCGCGGTCGCCGTGCGGTTCGCCAGTTGTTTGACCTCGGTTGCCACCACCGCGAAGCCGCGACCGGTCTCGCCGGCATGGGCCGCCTCGATCGCGGCATTGAGCGCGAGCAGGTTCGTCTTGCCGGCCACGAGTTCGATGATGTCCATCACCTGGTCGATGCCCAGCACCGCATCCGCCAGGGCGGCGCTGTCATCGGCGGCGGCGGCGACCAGCGTCTTCGCGGCCTCGGCCACGCGCGACGTTGTCTGCGCCTCGCCGGCGGTGTTGGCCAGCAGGAGCGAGACCTCGGCGATCGAGCGGGCGACGTCGTCGACATGCGAGGAGGCGCGCCCGGTCGACTGGGCCGCCGCGCTGGCATGCTCGTCGACGAAGCGGGACAGCCCGGCGAGTTCCCCCGAGGCGCCCGACATGCGCGTGGCATGGCCCTCCAGCGCAGCGGCGATCCCAGCGATTTTCTGCTGGAAGGCGGCGCCCTCGGTCTGCAGGCGCTCCTGATGCGCGACCTGCTCGCCCAGCGACGACAGCCGCCTCGCGGCTTCCTCCTGCTGCGCCTGCTGCTGGCGCAGATGGGCCAGCAAAGCTCGGCCCAGCATGCCGATCTCGTCGCGTCGCAAGGCCGTCCGGTTGAGCCAGCCCTGCTCTTCCGCGCCCGGACGGAGCACCCGGGCCATGCCGACGATCGGCCGCACCAGCCAGCGATACTCGAAGGTGACGATGAGCAGGACGGTAAACAGCCCGAGCGCCGCCAGCAGGATGGCATTCTGGCGGGCGTTGTCGAGGTGATAGGCGAGACGCCCGCTGATGCCCGAGAGGCTGTCCTGGACGGCCTGGTGCAGCGCCTCGCGCGCCAGCGTCGCATCGGCGAGCGCTACGGCGAAGCCGGCCCCGCCTGCCGCCCCTGCCCGCGCAAGCACTCGCAGGCCATCGGCTGCGCTCGCGGCCTTGGCTCGCGCCTCGCCTTCCAGCGAGGCAGCGAGGCGCTCCGTCACGGAGAGCAGTTCACGAATGTCGGCGGCGACGTCCTTGCCGCCCTGTGCGGATGCCGCATCGGACAATCGACGATGAACGGCATCGCTGCGCGCGATCTCGCCGGATGCCGCCGCGTGCTGGGCGATCTGCCTGGAAAAGCTGTCGAGACGGATGGAACCGATGATTTCGGTAACCGCGAACAACGCGGCCAGCAGCCCGAGCAGCAGCCCCCACAGGACGAGGCGCTGATCGACGGTTGCCTTGAAGCTCTTGGGAAACATGCCGTCCGTGCCAGTTGAACGGCCTGGACGTTGGGTCAATCCGCTTTCGGGATGGTTAACGAACCATCATCCCACGCGAATGTGAGGCATCGGAGCATGGCGTGAAAAGGTCGGAACCGATCTTTCGCGCCGTGCTCCAACCGATGATCGAGGACCGAGCGGCAGCGCCGCTCCGGGCTCCGACTCAGAGCTTCTCGACCTGGCTGTATTCGAGCTCGACCGGCGTGGCGCGGCCGAAGATCGAGACGGCGACCTTGAGGCGGGCGCGGCCGTGATCGACATCCTCGACCACACCGTTGAACGACGCGAAGGGGCCGTCGGCGACCTTCACCTGCTCGCCGATCTCGAACACGATCGTCGGCTTGGGACGCTCGACGCCCTCCGCGACCTGGCCCTTGATCCGCATCGCCTCGCTCTCGGGAATCGCCATGGGCTTGGCCTTGTCGGCGCCCAGGAAGCCCGTGACCTTCGGCGTGTTCTTGATGAGGTGATAGACCTCGTCGGTCATCTCGCACTTCACCAGCACATAGCCGGGGAAGAACTTGCGCTCGGCCTCGACCTTGCGGCCGCGACGGACTTCGATGACCTTTTCGGTCGGGACCAGCACCTCATCGAACTTGTCGGCGAGATTGCGCTGCGCCGCTTGGTCGCGGATCGACTGCGCGACCTTGTTCTCGAAGTTCGAATAAGCGTGGACGATATACCAGCGGGTGCTCACGTTCTTGATTCCGTTCAACGGGCGCCGAGGATGATGCCGAGCGACCAGCGGATGATGGTGTCGGTGAAGAGGAAGAACAGGCTGGAGACGACGACCATGGCGAGCACCAGGCCCGTCGTGATCAGCGTCTCGCGACGCGACGGCCAGGTCACCTTGGACGCTTCGTTGCGCACGTCCTGCAGGAAGCTGAAGGGGCTGCTCTTGGCCATGGGTCACCTTGGGTTCGAACCGGCTCGGTGGCTCTCGCCATGGCGTCGATTCGGCCGTCCTGAAACATTCGCGGCGCGGGGCTCAGGGAGCCGCGCGCCGTTATGACGAGCCTCTTACAACGGGCGGGACCGTTAGCCAAGCGCCTTTTGGCCAAGCCGCTGGCGGGCTCGCTTTAGACCTTCTGCGCCGCCATGAGCAGGAAGGCCGGGCGCTCCCGCTCCGTGCTCCATTCCGGACGCGCCAGAACCTGCTCGGCACTTGGCCCCCATTCGACCAGCTGCGTCAGGGCCATGCCATGGCGGCGCAGCAGGTCGAGATAGGTAGCGATCGTCCGATGCTGCTTGACGACGCCCTTGGCGAGCCAGTCGGTCTTGCGCGGCCCCTCATCGAGATAGCCGTTGACCGGCCAGGCGGCACGACCGGCCCCGTCTCGGGACCAGCCTTGCAGCACCGGGGCCGTCATCAGCGGATGCTCGACCGAGCAGACCAGCCGGCCACCGGACGGCAACGCAGCCGCGACCCGGCCCAGCAATCCGTCGAGGTCCACGAGATAATGAAAGGCAAGCGAGCTGTAGGCGAGATCGAAGCCGGCTCGCGCGGGCACGAAGCTCTCAAGATCGGCGCGCTCATAGGTGATGGCGGAAGCAGGCGTCTCCGCCCTCGCCCGCTCCAGCATGCGCTCCGAGAGATCGATTCCAAGGACGCGCGAAGCGCCCTGCTCCTCCGCCCAGCGGCAGAACCAGCCGAAGCCGCAGCCGAGATCCAGGACCCGCGATCCCGCGAGATCGGGCAGCATGGCCCGCAGCGCCGGCCATTCGGGCGCACCGTCGAGACCATGGACGGATCGCGGCAAGGCGCTGTAGGCGCGAAAGAAATCGGGCTTGTCGTAGATGTTCTGCGTCGTCGTCATCGGACGAAACCAGCTCCCTGCCGAAGGCGGCCCATCACATCTGACAGGGCCTAGGGGAAACTGGCAGGGGCGGTAGGGCTCGAACCTACGACAACCGGTTTTGGAGACCGGATTAAGATACTGATATGTTTCGTTTTTCATCAATTATGTCGCACATATGTTGCATGGAGCACATGGAAACGCACGGAACTAGGGGAAAAGGCCGGCATCGATCGCTCCCATAGCGGCGCGATCCTCGTCCTCTTTGGGGAAGAGATAGCCATAAGTGTCGAAGGTGATCTGAATGCTTGAATGCCCCATGAGGGTCTGCACCTTCTTCATCTGCATCCCCTGCTCGATGAACAGCGCTGCCGCGGCGTGCCGGAGGGCGTGGAACGTGAACTTAGGCTCCATAACGGCCTGGCCTTTGGCGTCGACTTTGCCGGAGTCCACCACCACACCGGCCCTGATCTGAGCGGGCCAATAGACCCGCCGGAGCAGGTTCGGTTGATTGAAGAACCCGCCTTCCGGTGCCGGGAATACGAGGCCGCCTTCTCCCTTGGGACATTCCTCTTTCCAAGCCTGCAGTAGCGCCACGGTGCCCGCCGACAGCGGTATATCTCGACGCCCTGCGTCGGACTTCGGCGGCCCGTATTCGCCATACCGGTCGGTGCGTTTCGTTACATGGATGACACCCCGGTCGAGGTCGACGTCAGGCCATTGCAGACCGCGAAGCTCAGAGGCCCGAAGTCCGGTCACCACGGCGGTTCGCATGAAGGGGCGCCAGCGTTCTGGCGTGCTCTCTATAATGCGACGGATTTCAGCCTTGGTCGGCATGTCAGGCAGAGACTTGCCCCGCTTGCGTTGGGGCAACTCAATTTCGGTTGCGGGATTATGCCCTGCCTTCCCGCGCTTAACAGCGTAGCTGAACACTTGCCGGACGCAGTCGCGCACCTTCTTTAATGACGAGGCCGACATCGACCCTGCCAAGCCGTCAACAAACGCCTGGATTTGCGACGGCGTGATCGACGAGAGCTTACGCCCCCCGAGAGCCGGCTTCACGTGCTTATCGTAGGTGGCCTCGTAGCGCTCCGTCGTACTGCGCTCCAAACCGTCCCGGCCGATCTTCTTTAGCCAGTCGGTGGCGGTTGCACTGAATGTCGGGCTGTCGCTCGCCGCAACATGCGTGCCCGCCCTCACCTCGCCGCGGACCGTCAGAAGGAACGCGTCGGCTTCGCCCTTCTTGGCAAACTGCTTCGATCGGCGCTTGCCGTCGTTGTAGTCGGCCTGCCAGACCACATTACCGGATGGAAGAGTGCGTTTGCGGATCGTTGCCATGAGCAACGCTAACCGACAGCCGGTCCATATGCAACACGGACCGTAATCATTGACACGCGATGTTAGGAATCGCTATCAATGAAATTCAAGCAAAGAACGCCCATTGAAAGCGGCGTGTCCATATCTTTACCCGTCACGGCTTGGTGACGTCAAGCTCTTTTTTGGAGACGCCACGATGACGCCCGATAACGATAACCTCGCCGCCGACATCCTGCGCGGCGCTGACGCAATCGCCGCCTTCCTCGGATTCCCCAGGCGCGCGGTGTACCACGCGGCTGCGAAGGGCCACCTACCCACGTTTCGGCTCGGCGAAGCTGTCTGCTCCCGCAAAAGCACCCTCTTGGCCTGGATCGCGGCGCAGGAAGCCGCAGCCCGGCCGGAGAGGGCTGCGTGATGGTAAGTGTTTCCACCCCGCCAACTTGGTCAGCCGGAAACACTTATGCGCGGATTTCCGTACGCGTTTCCCGTACGACAGCCTTTCCGAGTGGAAACACTTATTGGGTGTGGTCATGAGCCGTGGACCGGGTCGGGTGGAACAGGCAGTTCAGCGTCTCTTCGACTCTCAGCCCGCGGCGACGTTCACGCTTGAGGAAATCGCCGCGGTAGTCTGGCCGGGAATAACCCTGGTTGAGAAGAAGCATCGGGTTTCGCTGCTGAGAGCCGTTAAAGGCCACGCCCCAGTGTGGGGCGTGCACGTGGCAGAGCACGCGCGGGGCGCACCGTACATTTTCTACAACCGTGAGAACCTCCGTTCTCTTGCGGTGGCTTGGGCGAGACGGGGAACGTATCCCCGTGATGAGGTCGGCCGGATTATCGTACGCCCAAGGCGCCCTATCTCAGATGAGGAGGGCGAGCTGGTGTGCTTGGGTCGAGCTTGCCACCACATCTCTCTGTCAAAATGGACCGCGCTAAACGGCGCATACCCCGTTCTTGTCGCCCTCAACCGCGCTCGTATGGCCGGGACGCCAGAAGCCGCGAATGACCTCGCGCTACGATACGACGGTCTCGTCAAAGCCACTGTCTACGGGTCACTCGGCAAGGGCGAACCGCCGCATCCTGATTTCTTGCGCGACTGCGTCACCATCGCCAAGGCGGCCTAACAGTCTAGCAGCCTAACCCCAATTCCCGGCGCGGCCACCTCATCCGCGTAACCCGCGCCCCTCACGCCGCGCCGGGCTGCCTACCCCAACACGACCCACCATAACCGACGCCGTTCCTGGCGCCGGAACGCGCCCGCATGTTCGGGCGAAAGGAGCTTCCATGAAGATCACAGAACTGCGACCCGAACGCGATCGGGGATCGGGCTCACTGCTTGCCAGGTTTGACCTGCAAGTCACGGACGGCCTTCGCATCTTTGGGCTTCAACTCCGCCAGCGCGCCGACGGCTCATATCGGATAGCCGCGCCAAACCTGTCTGGCCGGCATGTCGCAACTTTTACGCCGCCCGTCGCCGTCGAAATCACCGCCGCTGCCGTTGCGGCCTACCTTGGAGGGCCATACGCCCGTGACAATGCCCGCACCTGAAATTACCGAAGACGCGATGGAGCTTCCCCTCGCGAACTGGCGCGCGCTTCGGGCTGCCGCCCACGACGATAAGATGGCCGAAGAAAAGGCTGCCGCCCAAGCTCGACGTGATGCGCGCGCCGTCGTCCCAGCCACCGCACTCGCATCATGGTTCCCGCCGCCGGCCAATGACAACGCCAACCCCAAGCCGGGCGGGTGGCGAAAGTCCTTAGTTGCGACGCCATTTGTCTGGCGTGACCCCGCAACGATCCCCCGCAGGGAATGGTTGTTCGGGCGGCACTACGTTCGCAAGTTCCTGTCGGTGACCTTCGGCGCAGGTGGCGGGGGCAAGTCAGCCCACTCGATCACCGAGGCGTTATCCATGGTATCGGGCAAGCCGCTGCTTACGGAAATACCTCGCACGCCGCTGCGGGTTTGGTCGATCAACCTCGAGGACGATGTCGACGAGATCGATCGGCGCTTCATGGCCGCGGCCATCCACTTTGGGCTCAGCCCCGATGATGTCGTCGGCCGTCTTTTCACGGATTCCGGGCGAAACCAACAGGTGGTGGTCGCGCGTGCGGTGGGCCGGGAAACGAGGATCGTCGAGCCGATGGTCGACGCAATCATCGGAGAAATTCGCGCGCGGGAAATCGACGTCTTAATCGTTGACCCCTTCGTTTCGACGCACGAGGTGTCAGAGAACGACAATTCCGCAATCCAACAGGTGGCGAGCGCATGGGTTCGCGTGGCGCATGAGGCGAACTGCTCTGTCGAACTTGTCCACCACGTGCGCAAGAGCAACGGCTCTGAAGCCACTGCTGACGACGGCCGTGGTGCCGGCGCCCTGAAGGACAAAGCCAGAAGTGTGCGCGTCGTAAACGCGATGACCGCTGACGAGGCGGGCAACGCCGGCTTGCCGGCGGCCCAAGCGCCGTTCCACTTTCGGATCGACAGCGGCAAGGCCAACATGGCGCCGCCACGGTCCAAGGGCTCGGTCTGGCGACGGTTCCAGTCAGTGAAGCTAGGGAACGGAGCAGGCTTCCTCGACCCTTCTGATGACATTGGCGTGGTCGTCGAGTGGCATTGGCCGACGACGGACGACGTCAAAGCTGAATTGCCTGATGGTGCGTTCGACGCTCTCTTGGGCAAGCTGGCGTGCGGCAATTATCGCGAGAGCGACCAGGCGATACAGTGGGCCGGCGAGGCCGTCGCCGAGGTGCTGCGCCTTGATCCGAAACAGCCGGACGACAAGCGGCGAATCAAAGGCCTATTGCGGTCATGGCTGCAGTCGGGTGACCTGCAGACGGTCGTCAAGCAGGACCACAAGCGGGTCGATAGGAAATATATCGTTCCGGCGGCTGCCCCACCGGAATAAACACGTGGTGGAGCAAGGTGGGGCAAGGTGGGGCAAGTTCACCTCTATTTGCCTGCTCCACCACCCCCCACCCCCCTTTAGGGGTGGGGGTGGTGAGCATAGACGAATGGAAATCGTCTCTCAGGTGGGGCGGTGGTGGGGCAAATTCGCCAGGTCTATGCGCTAGCTGCGGGCCTCGCCGCGCTAAAGCAAGGTGTGGCGACGTGGGCGTGGGGGGGCGGTTCAACCTCGCTTGGCCAGCACCCTGCCTGGCAGGTTAAGATAGCGAACAAAGTCCTGCCCCAGTGGGGTCAGCCTCAATTTTGAATCATCAGCTGCTATCAAGTCGTTGTCTTTAAGGAAGCCAAGCCAGCTCTCAAACGAATAATCGCCGTAAAACTCTGGATCGGCTGCCTTAGATTGCTCGTAAAGCTCCCGCGCCTCAGCAATTGTCGCTGATCCAAACTGGTTTAGATGAATCAGGCCTCGAATTTGGCTTCCGAATATCAGAGAGTAAATTCTGTCAAAAAAGCCAACAAGGCGCGTTATTGCGAGTTCATTCACTAGAAAATCAATCTGCGATTCACGTTCTATTTTTCCTGATTCGATCAAATCAGATAGAGAGCGATGGAGTTTATGCTCAATAATTGCCAAGGCGTCACTGCGCCAGCGGCCAGGAAGCTCTTTCAACTCTCCTTCGGCCGTGGATTGTAGAACATCTGGATCAGACACCTCAGCTTGGCCTTGTTTTTCTGCTAGACGCGGCCCTATCTCAACCCCACCGGGTCCGAGCTTGATGATGCGCTCAATCAAAGGTCGGAATTCAGCTTTGAACATGAATACGATCATCAGAAGGGCAGCAGGCCAGGCCACGCCCTTGATTAAATCAATGACCGTTTTGAAGTACTCGAGGAGGACGGGCGACTGAGCGAACGCTGCCAGCCAAATATATGCGGCGGCCAAAAATTGGTATGCGCTGTCCATATTCATGCTTGACCATACTCAGCCTGAACGCGATCGCCTAGGAAAACGCTGATTAGGGCGGCCGTCTGTCACCTCTGTCCACAGCCTGATCGCCAGGCGGTTGTGGGCTTGGTGAGGCAGCCGATCGCCGATGCCACACCCACGGCACGCGCTGCCCCGACATAATGCCATCGGAGCGAGGGGGCGACCCTACCCCCCCAGGCAAGGGACCGTGTCAGCGCAGCCCCGGCCAGCGGACGCAAGACCCCGAGATATCTGCTGCTGCAGACTCCAAAAACAGGGTAATTCGCCCAAAAGGTAATTTCTGATGACAACTCAGCTTGAATATGCGGCGCATCGCGGCGTCAGCGCGAAGACGATTTCGGTTTGGAAATCTCGAGGTTTGCTTCGTTTTGACGCCGAAGGTGGCGTGAATTTCGATGAATCCGACAAGATGATCGCTGACCATGGCGGGCGCCTGACCGCTCTGCCGGTTGTCCGCACCGAGGCCGAAAATGTTACCGTTACCCCAGTTACAGGTGGTGCGGACACCATCCCCGGATTCGACAATTTGCCGTCGAAGCTCGAGTCGGAGAGGGTGCGGACCTGTTACGAGGCGAAGCTGCTTCAACTCAAGTTCGACCGCGAAAGCGCCCTCGTCGCCGAGATCGAAGACGTCGCGGCAACGGTCCTGGCGGAACTTGCAAGCGTCCGCACTCGTCTTGCCACGATCGGCGAGAGGGTCGCCCCGCGACTTGCCGGCATGACGTCGGCAGAACTGATCAAGACGGCGATCGACGCGGAAGTTGTCGCGGCGCTCGAGGAACTGACGGGCGGTTAGGTCGGCAGAAATCATCAGGTGGATGGCGATGCTGCGCGTGGTCTCAGACTGGCAACGTCGGCGGTCCAAGCGACGGGCGGGTGGATTCTCGCGTGGACAACCGTAGAAAACGGGGGAAGGCCGCGTCGCTACTCTTGCCCGCGAGTCCGATTTTGCCGCAAGGTTGCCGAACGCAGCGACAGCCGGAATCGCAAGAGCGACCCGGCTGTCGAAACCAGCGTTCAGCGCATGCGGTCCAACGGATTCGGCAGTCCACCACCGAGCCCGGCATTCGCATTTAACCGAGACACCAACTGATGCGGTCCAATGCATCGGCTGGTGTCTCACCTTCCGACAGAACCGGATCGTCCCGCAAGGTCTGCAATGACCGATCTTGCAGAATGTTTGACCCGTTATCCACAACATCAGGCGGCACGCACGCAATCGCGCTTCGACGCCGGCATTCATCCCGACGCGGTTTGGGGCGCTGGCGCCCGATGGTGGGCAACAGCATGCCCTGTCGCTTTGGTGGCGAGTGCCCGTTCAGACCCGATTAACATTCGCTCTGCATGTTTGATGATCTTCATAGCGAGCGACCGCATGTCACAGTCCAAACCGGTAATCCGAGACGAAGACGATTTCGACGCCGCACTGGAGCGGATAACTGATCTGATTGAGGCAGATCGGAACTCGCCTGAGTTCTTAGAGATGGTCGCATTAATGCAAGCGACAAAGGATTACTCGCAGTTTCTGCGAACCACCCGGCCCGCAAAGGGACAACGGCTCCATTGACTGACTGATCAAGCCCTGGCGGACGGAAAGTTTGCGGTTTGCTGCACTGTGCTAATCTGATTTCGTGGAGATTGGCCGCCAAGGCGCCGTCGCTACGCCTGGCTATCTGCATGTTAGGTTTGAGTCAGTCGCAACAACCGCGCCGCCTCGGCGGGCACGTAATCGCTGATCGCTGCGTTGTGATATTATGTCTTCGTGGAGAGTTCGCCCAAGGCGCGAACCGAGGTGCGGCCAATACATATGGCCGCATACTCACATGCTACATTCCAACTAGTCCCAATTTCGCGCCCAAGCGCACCTGAATCCGGCCCTGCCGGACGCGCGGCCTAGACCGCGTTCGCCCGCCCGCCCTCACCGGCGCGGCGGGCTTTTTTCTCCGCCCTTGTTTCACCCGTCCATGAAAGCAGAAACACCATGACCGAACCGCCTCGCTGGCGAACGGGCGACGCCGCGCGCGCGGCGGACGCCTCTCATAAACACGTTCTTTCCCTGATCGACCGCGGCGTGTTCCGCTTGGCCGATAACGACATCGATTGCGTAGGGGCCGGGCCTGGCCGCGCCTTCACCCGCGAAAGTATCTACCGGCTGGCCACAACCGTCGCGTTATCCCGCGCCGGTCTTCATGCCCGCGTCGCAGCCCGATTAGCGGACCAGTTCTCGACGTCGCCGCTCTCGGAAGCGCACGCGCCGTTCATGATCGCGAGCCTGCAGGACGGCCCGCACCTGCTTGTCGACGAGCCGTCGATCCCGACAATCAATCTGGTCGCTGACGTCGCCGCCATTGTTGCAGCCGTCGACGCCCGCCTTGCACAAGGAAAACCCCATGCCCCGTAAATTCACTGTCGACCGCGCGCGAGCGGAGCAGATCGCGACCGCCAGCGAAACGGCCTTTGAGGCTGCGCGCCAGGCTGGCGCGGAAATCCGCGAGATCAGTGAGCACATCGCGCGCATTGAAGCTGATCATCGCCAAAAGAACGCAGATGCCGGGGGGCGCTACTCGCCGCCTGTGTCTGATCTCGAAAAGATTGCGCTGCTCCGCGCCAGCATTCCCTCGGCCAAGGCTAGGGAAGCCAAGGCCAACGCCATCGCTCAGCAGACGGGCCGGCTCGCCGAGCGCGTCGAGGAAATCGTGAATCCGCGTCGTTCACTCGCCGGCATCGAAATCGCCAGGAGCCTATAATGACCCCGCTGCAAAAACTGAAGTCAGCTCTTGCGACGACATCGGCCGAACTCGACGCCAAGCGCCTCCGCATCGCCGATATCATCGGCGAGATGGACACGATCGACTTACTGCCCGTTGATCGCGCGGAGATCGAGCGTCGGGTAGATGCTGCTATTGCTAGCGCGGGCAAAGCTCGCACTTGGCCTGGCCTGACAACTTCGATCGAGGGCTATTGGCTCGGCCGGACCAATACCGGGACACGGAGTGCTGGCGAGCCGGGTAATACTTTCAACCAGGCAGCGCTGACCGACCCTTTTGGGGTGTTTGCCAGACTTGTGCCTGATGCCCTTCGCGCGTCGCTGCTGGCTGGCATTCCCGACTCCGGTATCTCGGCAGCCGAACGCGACGCGAAGCGCGAAGCTTTGGCCGCCGAACTCGAGGACGCCGAGGTGGCTGAGGAAGTGCTTTGCCGGGCGATCGAAAGCGTCGGGGGCGCATCTGTGCCGCGCCGCAGCGATTCGAATCCCGCGATCGTTGTCGCGCCCGATCATGAATTGGAGGTTTGACATGTTCGAGACAGAGCCCGTTACAACCAGTGGAATTCCTCTTTCTAAAATTCCAGGGTACTCGACCAGTCCGCGGGGCGGCGGCAGTGGATACCTGCACGTCACAGCGTTCAATGCCGATCTCGGACGTGGCTCATACACAGTGCCCGACGGAATGATCGCGGAATTTCATGTGTTCACTGGTCATGTTCCCGCAAACCACGTGCTCTATCTTTTATGGATCGATGACGCGCCACTAATCGAGTGGCCCGGTCCATTCAAAACAATCGGGCCGCTGTTTGCCGACGGCGGGCAGTGTATCGACGTTCGGCATGTCGGTGCTCGCGTCACGATCATTGGGAAGTTGACGCCGTGCCAAGCATGAAGCTTCTCGAAGGCACCGAGCTAAGGCTATACGGCGCGGTCGGCTATCTCGACAACGGCGAGGGCTTCACGGCCCTCGACGTCATCGACGCACTGGCCGCGGTCGGCGCCGAAGCCGACATTATCGTCAGAATCAATAGCGGCGGCGGATGGGCGCATGAGGGCGTGGCGATCCACACAGCCCTTGCCGCCCATCGCGGCAAGGTCACGGTTCAGGTCGACGCCATCGCGGCTTCGTCCGCGTCGCTGATCGCCATGGCCGGCGAGACGATCACCATGGCTACCGGCTCGCTGATGATGATCCACGACCCGTCGGTGATCACGGTGGGCACCGCCGAGGATCACGGTCGCAGTGTCGGCCAGCTACAGGCCACGGCGGCCGCCATGGCTGAAATCTACGCCCGGCGCACTCGGAAGTCGGTTGCCGCGATCCGAGCGGCCATGGCCGCCGAGACTTGGATGACCGCCGATGAAGCGGTGGCCGCCGGCTACGCAGATCGGGCGGGCACGTCCAAGGCCAAGGCTGCGGCTAGCTTCGACACGTCAATGTACGCGCACGTCCCCGTCACGGCCCTTGCGGCCATGCAGGCGCAGGCGCGAGCGGACTCTCCGGCCGGGCGCGCTGGCGCTGCGGGATGGGCAAAGGCCGTGACCAGGCTCAGCGGCGCTGCGGCGGCCGAGGTCGATCCCGCAACCGATCGTGCCGAGGCAATCCGCGCTGCGGCTGCCGAGCGCGGAATGACAGCCATCGGCGAGGAACTGGCCGCGGGTAAGCTGCCTGTCGCCGAGGCCCTGGCGAAGCTCTACCGCTATCCGGCCGAGGTCGTCGTGACGTCCGCGCTCCATGGCGTGCCGACGCTGGCGAGCGTGCTTGCCGGCCGTCGGGGGGCGCTATGATCCGCCACTTCAAATGGGCACCCAACGAAAAGACGTTGGCCAGTTTCAGTGTCGAAACCGGCGGCATTCTTCTTCGATGCGTCACGCTGCGCATCGACAGAAATGGCGGCTTCAAGATGTCGCCGCCGAAATTCGGTGGTCAGGCCGCGTTCGTCGTCCCGCCTGACATTTGGGCTGAAGTCCAAGACGCCGCGGTCGCCCGATACGAGCGCCATCGGCGCTCACTGACACGACGCCCCGCGGTCATCGCGGCCGGCTGATCCTTCACACCAATCATCACTTCCGCGCCCGCTGGCATTCGCCGCGGGCTTTTTCATTTGGAGATTCCCATGCTTTACCAGCCCCCGACCGGCGGCGCCGCCAATGATCCGTATATCAGCGCCAACCCCGGCCTTGGCATTCAAGGCTCCCGCGTGCCGCCCAAGGCGGTGGAGCATCATCAGCGCGAGCTTATCGCGCTGATCACGGCAGCCGGCCTGACGCCCTCCCAGGCCGATCTAACGCAGGTCGCGCAGGCGGTTCAGTCGGGTAAACTCAACTATGCCGTAGCGACGGGCACGGCGAATGCTTGGGTTGTGGCTCCGGCGTTCGCGGTTGCCGTCTATGCCGCAGGGCGTGTGCTTAACGTCATCGCGCCGGCAGCAAACACGTCCACGACCGTCAACGTTAACGTGTCGGGGCTCGGCAATCGCCGGATCAAGAAGGCGGACGGCAACGACCCGGCAGTCGGCGACATTCTCTCCGGCAAGTGTTACGCGACGATCGACGACGGGACGAATATTCGCGTCTTGGGCGATCTGCCGAGCGATATCGTCGCGGCGATTTCGGCTGCGCCTTCGCCGCCGCAGCTAAACTTTTTCGACCTGACGACGCTGAACACCCAGAACGTGGCTAGTGCCACTATCACGGTTGTCACCGATTTCACCGTCACGGCATCGAAGCCGAGCGACGCTGTTTTCAGCGCCGGCGGGCTCATCACGATCGGAGCGAAGACCGCCGGCGTCTGGGCGTTCAACCAGACGTATTCGCCGGCGCAGGTTGGCGGCGCTTCATCTGTGACGCAGTCTTACCTACAAAAGAACGGCGTTAGCTACAACAGCCAGACAATTGCCGGCACCTTTGCCACGAACAGCGGCTCAATAAGGGTTGTCGCTGGCGATGTTTTGCGTATGGCCGTCTATCAGAATTCCGGCGCCAGCCAGAAGAACCAGCACGCCCCGGCGCTGCCGTTCACCACCGCCTTCAACCTCAGTCAGATCTCGTCGTGAAGCGCCCGACACCTCGATCGCCCCGTCCCTTTCAAGCCGTCCTTCGGGGCGGCTTTTTCATACCGGAGGATTCAATGTCGCAGAATCCAAAACCAGATGACGGCCCCGTTACACTTCCCGACGGTGGTGACGAGCTAGGCTTTCGCCGATGACTGACATGCGGGCGCGGGCCATTATCGAAGCCGTCGATAAGACTGGCAAAACCTTCGACAACATTGCCGGGAAAATGAAGGCGGTCGACAAGGCTGCGGCCGCGCTCGGCAAGGCGACGGGCATGTCGAAGCTGGGCAAGCAGGCTGACGCCGTCGCGGCGTCGCTGCAGAAGGTCAGCGCGATCGACGCCTTCCGCGGATCGCAGGCTAGCTTTGCATCTGCGCGCACGGCCTTTCGCGACGCCGCCACCAACGTCGCGCGCCTCGGCGCTGAAATGGCCAAGGCCGAACGGCCGACGGCTGCCCTCGGCCGGGAATACGCCAAGGCGCAGCGCGAAGTCCGTAGCGCATCGGCCGCCTTCGAAGCGCAGAAGTCCGCCGTCATCGCGAATAAGCGCGCCTTGGAACAGGCCGGCGTTCCGCTGTCCAAGCTCGCCGCGCAAGAGCGCCAGCTAGCCGCCGCGACGAACACCGCGACGGCGGCCCTGCACCGGCGCCACGCGGCGCTGTTGCGTTCGCAGGGACGTCGGGAGGCCGCCGGCACGCTTGCTGCGGGCGCTGGCGTCAGCCTGGCTGCAAAGGCGCCAGGGTTCGTTGGAAAGGTCGCTTCGACCGTGGCGGATTTCGATATAGCGATCCGCAAGCAGCGCGAATTCACCGACATCAGCGAAGCCGCGCAGAAGGGTGGGCTCCTGCCGCAAGCGAACAAAATTGCCCAAGCGACGCAGTTTTCAAATCTGGACATCGTGAAAGCGCAGACGAAGGCAATGCAGGGCCTTCCGTCCAACATCACGGGCGATCTGAAAGCTGAAATCGGCGAAGGCATCATCGAGAACGTCAAGAATTACGCTCTTGTGATGGAAGCCGACATGGAAAAGGCCGCCGAGGCCATCCGCAGCTACTTGCAGTCAACCGGCAAGGACATTTCGACCAAGGAAAAAGCCCTGTTCGAAGCCAACAAGGCGACGAATCAGCTTGTCAAAATGGCTAAGCTCGGCGGCATGTCCGACGAAGACGTGCAGCAATATATCAAATACGCCGCCGCATCCGGCACGGCTGCCGGCCTCACGCCCGAAAGCATGATGTCGATCGCGGCCGTCGCTAGGCGCGCGGGCCTGCGCGGAGACGAAGCCGGAACGTTCATGCGGTCGACCGCGTCCAAGCTCGTCGCGCCGACCAAGGACGGGCTCGCCGCCCTCAACGCCGCCGGCATCGATCATAACAAGTTCGTCCGCATGCCGGGTAAGCTCGACGTCAATGGCCTGCAGGGTCAGTTCCGAAACGGCATGGGCCTCGAGTTCACGCCGCAGACGCGCGCCAATCTCGAAAAGATTTTGGCCGACAAGGGCCTGATCGGCGACCGCGGCAAGTTTACGACCGCTGTCACCGGCGCCGTCGAAGGGCAGATGTCGAAGACCAAAAAGGGGACGATGAAACCGGCCGACCGGGTCAACGTCGCCAAGGCCGCCGGCAAGTTCCATCAGATGTCGTCCGAGTCCGTCGACGCCGAAGGGCTGCTCGACGCGGTCATGCAGTCGAAAATGACGCTCGCGCAGCTAAACGCGTTCCTGACGAACAAGCACGGCGGAAAGGGCGCAATCACGGCCGCGCAGCGTGAGGAATACGTCGCCAGCCGGAAGTCTCTAGGCGGCGCGGGTGATGATCCCGACTTTGCGAAGAAGAAAGCCGACGCCATCATGGCTGGCGTTGGCGGATCGTTCGAACAGGCGAAGGGCGCGATCGAGCAATTTGTGCTGTCCGTCGGTAGGGCGAACGAAGGCCTTATCAAGTTTGGCGCCGACAAGTTCTCGGACGCGCTCGGCCTGTTCGATAAACTGCCGGACGGTGGCAAGCAGGCGTTGTCGCTGGGCGCCGGCGCTGCCGCGCTTTACGGCGGTGCTAAAGGGGCGATGAAGCTTTCGGGCCTCATCACCGGCGGCGCCGCCCTTGGCGCGTCCGCGGCTGCCTTGGACGCGTCTGCGGCGGCCCTGGCCGCGGCGGCCGTTAAGCTCGGCGGCGGGTCCGTCGTCGACACGGTCAAGAAAGCCGCGCCCGGCGCCGCACTCGGCATTACCGCTCTGGGAGCGGCCGGCGCCGCCGCTGTCGTCGGCGCTGCCGCGATCATCGTGCAGGACTACAAGCCTGCCGCGCCTGGCGTCACCAAGTCCAATGCGTTGCCAGGTCAAGAGCATGACGACGGCCGCCGGCGCCGGCGCGAATATCACGACAAGCTTCGCGCCGAAACGCAGGCAATCAAGGCCACCGTCGAAGGTCCGGTTACGGCCACGATCGAAGGTGCGATCACGTCGACGTTGACGGTCAAGGTCGACGGCGGCTCCGTTACGGGCATGTCGTCGACAAGCTCGACACCGCTGGTCAAGACGTCCGTCGGGACGTCCATGGGCCATCTGGTCACGAAGTAAGAGATTGATGGCCGCAAGGCCGTCATAGCCCCGGCCCGCGACTTCGGATGTAAAAGCGCGGGCCGGGGTTGCTTCCCCTCGAGGAGGGGGCTATACCCCTTCCTGTTTCATACACTTAAAAGTCGCTCCCAAAAGCCCAGCTTTAGGGGCTAAACCCGGTGGCCTGCCAGCCAACCGGGTTTTCTTTTGGAGTGCAGGAGCGGTACGCCGCCCCTGCATCCGACTACATCATCGGGTTTGGGTGGTTAGAAACAGGGCGATCAGATGCGCTGCTGCCAAAACCAATGAAAGCGTTTCATACAAAGTCAAAGTAGCTCCTTTCCGCACTCGCTTGGTGTAATTTGCTCCGCAGACTGCCATCTGCTTTGCATCCCCCGCTTGGGATCAGCCACCGGAGACGCACCTCCGGTCTTTGATTCAGCCCCTCACGGTCGCGGGCACTCAGAGTGGAGCACGTCTCATCGAATGCCACAATCCGTTCTCGGTTCCTGATCTGTTCTAGTTTTGTCGCTTTTTTGCCTTAGACGAACAGTTTTCTGTCTCTGGGGAGGTTAGAATGTTCCCGCGATACGCTGCAGGTCATCGCCGAGCGCTTCGCCGCGCGCGGCGTCGAGCCTGACGGTGCGTGCGGCGGCGCCTGTCTTTGCGGCCTGGTCGTCAGCGAAAGACCAAGTGGCAGACTTTGCCACTTGGTTTGACACACGGTCGCCCCCGTGCCGCGTTTCGGGATGCAGCGCCTCGTAAGCCCGTTTGCGTGCCGCAGTGAAAAGCATGTCGGCGACGGCCACAGGGTCGGGGCAGCCACCTTGATCGCGCGCGACGCGTCGTTTTTCTTGATACCAAGGTCGCGCTCGGCAGCGCGAACGCCCTTAGCGTTCGGCTGGACACCGCCGGAAGGTGTCCCCGATTGGGACGCCTTTGCGCCGGGGCTTACCAACTCCACCCACCTCGCCAAGTGTTCGTCACGTTCAAGATGCGTTAGGTCGGACCGGTGCAGGTTTTCGCATCGCAACCGACGGCAACAGTTGCACTAACCTCGCTTGACAAGCGCTATTAATACTTGACAAGCACTGCTTGTATTTTACGATAATCGATTTATCCTATGGACTCTGCTATGGAATCATGCGCTTTTCGTTTTGCGCCGCTTTGGCGCGGAGGAAAACGACCATGGCAGCCGCATCCACGACACACGCCAATTCACGCCAGACGACCGCGCCCACCGGCCCGTGTTATGGAGGAGCCGCGCAAGCCCGCATGATCGATTCTCTCGATGCGGATCAAGATTTCCTGTTCGACATGGAGTCACAGCTTTACGACATGCGGGCGCTGTCGACGACGCTCGAGACTTTGCTGACCCCGGTGACACGGGACCTCGCCGACTTCAACCGCGGCCAGAGCGCAGCGATCGACTACGCCGTCGTCCATCTCGCGGATAAAATCAGGGCGCTGTCAGAGCGCTATTCGGAGATGCGCTGGCCGGCGTCTGTCGCAGCCGCCTAGTGCGCAAGGCTGCCCTCTCCCGGCAAGGTTCCGGCAGCCGCCCTTTCCGCTTCTCTGACCGGCGCTGTAAGCCCCACAGAGCGCCGCGGCCGCCTCGCCGTATCAACCCTAGCCGACGGGCTGACCAAGCCGCCCTACAGCCAGCCCTAGCCATCCCGGCCAGCGACGCGACGCAACCCGCAGCAGCAGCGCCGGGAAGACCGCCCTGCCCCATCAGGCGGGGCGGTCACGATTCGAACGATCCGAGCGACAAAGGCGGACCGATCGTGTTGCATCCGTGTTGCACGGACTCCAATGCAACAAGAGGAAACGTGGGAAAATGCGCGGAATGCGCCGTAATCACGCAACACGAAAAAGGGCGGCTCCTGTTTCTGGAACCGCCCTAATCCGTTGATATTGCTATCTAAATTCTGGCAGGGGCGGTAGGGCTCGAACCTACGACAACCGGTTTTGGAGACCGGTACTCTACCAACTGAGCTACACCCCTGTAGTCGCGGTTCCTTTGCCCCAACCGGCTAGGCTTTTCAAGTCGAAAAACGTCGTCGTCATCGGGGCAGGAACAGAAAGGGGCGGCGTTTCCGCCGCCCCTTCAAAGTGTTGTGGCCGTTTCCTGAATCAGGCGATGATGCTGGCGACGACGCCGGCGCCGACGGTCCTGCCGCCTTCACGGATGGCGAAGCGGAGCTTCTCTTCCATCGCGATCGGCACGATCAGGTGGACTTCCATGGCGATGTTGTCGCCCGGCATCACCATTTCCGTGCCCTCGGGCAGGTGCACCACGCCGGTCACGTCCGTCGTGCGGAAGTAGAACTGCGGGCGGTAGTTGGTGAAGAACGGGGTATGGCGACCGCCCTCCTCCTTCGTCAGGATGTAGGCCTCGGCCTTGAACTTGGTGTGCGGCTTGACCGAGCCCGGCTTGCACAGGATCTGCCCGCGCTCGACGTCCTCGCGCTTCGTGCCCCGCAGCAGCGCGCCGATGTTGTCGCCGGCCTGGCCCTGGTCGAGCAGCTTGCGGAACATCTCGACGCCGGTCACCGTCGTCTTGACCGTATCCTTCAGCCCGACGATCTCGATTTCCTCGCCGACCTTGACGATGCCGCGCTCGACGCGACCCGTCACCACCGTGCCGCGGCCCGAGATCGAGAACACGTCCTCGACCGGCATCAGGAACGGCAGGTCCAGCGGACGCGCCGGCTGCGGGATGTACTCGTCGACCGTCTTCATCAGCGCGATCACCGCGTCATGGCCAATGGCCTTGTCGCCGTTGTCGAGCGCGACCTTCGCCGAACCCTTGGTGATCGGGATGTCGTCGCCGGGGAAATCATACTTCGACAGGAGCTCGCGGATCTCCATCTCGACCAGCTCGAGCAGCTCGGCGTCGTCGACGAGATCGACCTTGTTCATGAACACCACCAGCGCGGGAACGCCGACCTGGCGCGCCAGCAGGATGCTGGCTCTTATACCCATCTCCG
>NNBV01000952.1_pt1 | contig 82951 bp, 62 predicted proteins | sample 1173771 | NCBI WGS metagenome assembly NNBV01 (sample SAMN07173938, study PRJNA388173) | plant metagenome | isolation source: symbiotic tissue sample KVS11 | place: Norway: Troms, Kvaloya island | reverse complement strand
ACAACGCTCACGTCGATGGGGTGCCTTGCGCAGCGAAATAAAGGAGGAGGCCGCAGGCCGGGGGACATTCGCGGAGCAAGGCACCCCGTCGGCGTGGGCGTCGCCCTGAACGGAGCCCGAACCGTGCCCGCGTTTCAGTCAGCAGCAGTCCCGAACCGCACCGCATTGCGAACCTTGGCACGCTCCGCCTCGACCTCTCGATCACGCGGCCCTGCCGTAGTCACCAAAGATTCGAGGAGCCGAGTCGCCGTAGCGGTCACCTCATCGATCGCATGCTCGAACGCCTCCTCGTTGGCACGCGACGGCACGCTGAAGCCGCTGAGCTTGCGTACGAACTGCAGCGCCGCCGCACGAATTTCCTGCTCGGTGGCAGGCGGCTCGAAGTTGTACAGAGTCTTGATGCTGCGGCACATGGGCACTCTCCGTTCGACAAGGGACACAGCGCAACCGCTGCACCGCCCAGTCTAGTGGCGACATGGGCTGGCATCGGTCTCGCTCAGCCCGAATGGGACACGGACAACACCGACTCCACCGCCAGCGCCACCGCAGCCAGACGCGCATCGTCCCCACGCACCGACGACAGCATCAACCCCACCGGCAGTTCGCCCGGTGAATGACACGGCAGACTGAAGGCGCAGCCGTCGAGCAGGTTGATGGCGAAGGTGTTGCGCAGCAGCAGGCCGTTGGCCTTGAAAAAGGCCGCGTCTTCCGCCAGCGCCGCGATGGGCGGCGCAACGATCGGCACGGTCGGGCACACCAGCGCGTCGAAGCCCTCGATGGCGTGCTCCATGCGGCCGATCCAGTCGCGGCGTCGGTCCTGCATGGCGATGTAGTCGGCGGCGCGCACTTCGGTGCCCAGCGCAATGCGCGCGGCCACGCGGGCGTCGAAGCCGTCGCGCTTGGCCGCGAAGCGCTCGCGGTGCACGGCCGCGGCCTCCACGGGCGAGAAACCGCCGGGCGCGTTGACGGTGGAAATCTCGGCCAACTCGGCCAGCGTGATGTCGACGATGTGCGCGCCCGCGGCCGACAGCGCCTGCAGCGCGCGGTCGAAGGCCTGCGCCACGGCGGGCTCGATGTCGTCGAACATCAGCGTGCGCGGCACCGCGAGGCGCATGCCCTGCAGCGAACGGCGGCGCACGGCCAGGGGCGCGTCGGCAATGGCCGCGTCGAGCGTCAGGCAGTCCTGCACGCTGCGCGCCATGGCGCACACGGTGTCGAGCGAGCGCGCCAGCTCGAAGGCGCCGGTGCGCGGCACGCGCGACTGCGTGTTCTTGAAGCCCACCAGGCCGCACAGCGCGGCCGGAATGCGAATGGAGCCGCCCGTGTCCGAGCCCAGCCCGGCCACGGCAAGGCCGAGCGCCACGGACACCGCCGCACCCGAAGACGAGCCACCCGGAATGCGCGGCGTGGCCGCATCGGCAGGGTTGCGCGGCGTGCCGTGGTGCGGGTTGATGCCCACGCCGGAGAACGCGAACTCGGTCATGTTGGTCTTGCCGACGATGGCCGCGCCCTGCGTGCGAAGCCGTGCCACGACCACCGCGTCGCATGCGGCCGGGGGCTCGCCGGCGCACACGGCGGAGCCGGCCATGGTGGTTTCGCCGGCCACGTCGTAAAGGTCTTTCACCGACACGGGCATGCCTGCGAGCGGGCCCAGTTGCACGCCGGCCTTGCGCGCCGCGTCGGCATGGCGCGCGGCGGCGCGTGCGGCGTCGGCGTAGAGCTGCGTGAACACATGCGCGGCGGCAGGCTGCGCGGCCGCGTCCAGCACCTGGTCGATCAGCGCTTCATGCGACAGCTCGCCCTTGGCGATGCGTGCGCGCAGTTCGGAAATGGTGAGGCGCGTGTTCATCACGCCACCACCGGCAGTGCCTGCACCGCATAGCGATGCACGATGCGCCGCTGCAGCTTGGGGTCGTGCAGTTCGATCTCCATCTGCGTGGCCGGGCGGATGCCTTCGCCCTTGGCGTTGGGCAGCGCGCCCAGCGTGCCGCAGGTCATGAAGAGGCCTTCGGGCGCGGCAGCGGCGCCGGGCATGCCGTCGCGCAGCGCGGCCAGCGGGCGGATGGATGCGAGCGTGCCGCGCTGGTAGTCGACCCAGCGGCCGTCTTCCAGGATGCGCGAGCGCAGTTCCAGCGTGTCCTGGTGCGCCTGCACGTCGCTCCAGCGCCAGGCGGTCTCGGCCACGGGCTTGGCGCACATCTGCTTGGACACGGCCACTGAGTAGCTCTCGACCTGGCGGTCGGTGTGGTCGGAGGCCACGCTGAGCCACCACGCGCCCTGCGAGAAGAAGAACACCGGCTCGGCTTCGCCGGAGCTCTGCTCGCCCAGGGCTTCGATGGCGGGCGATTGCGTCAGCAGCTGGGCTGCCACGCGGTAGTACAGCGGCACGCTCGACGGGCGCGGCACGCCGATGGCGGCCAGCTCCTCGATGTGGTGCTCGATGGCCGCGACGTCGCGGCCGGTCCAGCCCGCCACCACCAGCGCGCGTGGCGCCACGGTGTGCAGGGCGGTGGAGCGTGTGCCGTCTTCGGCAACGCTCTCGCAGGCAAAGTTCAGTCGTTGCATGGTCGTGTCGGCAGGCATCTCAGGTCTCCAGCGGGCGCTTGGCCGTTTCGCGGGCCACCACCAGGGCAACGAGCGTGAGGCCCAGCGCGGCCACCACGTAGAGCGACACGGCCAGCGTGCTGCCCCACGACTTGAACAGGCTGGCGATGATCAGCGGCGCAAAGCCGCCGCCCACGATGCCGGCCAGCGTGTAGGCCAGCGAGGCGCCCGCATAGCGCACGCGGCCGGGGAACTGCTCGGTCACGAAGGCGGCCTGCGGGCCGTACATCATGGCGTGGATCAGCAGCCCCACCACCACCGCCGCGCAGATGGCGACAGGGTGCGCGCTGTCCATCAGCACGAAGAACACAAAGGCCCACACCATGCCCAGCAGCGCGCCGGCAATGTAGACCGGGCGGCGCCCGACGCGGTCGGACAGTCCGCCGAACCACGGCACCGCAATCGCGTTGCAGGCCGCGCCGATCATCGTGGCGGTCAGCGCCAGCGGACGGGACAGGTGCAGCACCGTGGTCACGTAGGTCAGCGTGAACACCACCACCAGCGCGTACAGCACGTCGGAGCCGATGCGCGAGCCGCCGGCCACCAGCAGGCTGCGCCAGTGCTGCGTGAACACTTCCTTGATGGGGGTCTTGGCAGTGGCCTTCTTCTGTTCCATTTCGAGGAACACGGGCGTTTCGTCCACGCCGCGGCGCAGCCACAGGCCGAACAGCACCAGCGCCACGCTGGAGATCAGCGGCAGGCGCCAGCCCCAGGCCTGGAACTCTTCCGGGCTCAGCCAGGCCGACACGATGGCGATGAAGCCGGTGCCGATCAGCGTGCCGCACGACGGGCCGACCTGCGTGAACGAAGCGTTGCGCCCGCGCTCGTCGCTCTTGCCGTGTTCCATCGACAGCAGCACCGCGCCGGCCCATTCGCCGCCGAGCGCCACGCCCTGCACGAAGCGCAAGGCCACCAGCGCCACCGGCGCCCAGATGCCCCAGGTCGCGTAGGTGGGCAGCAGGCCCATCAGGCCGGTGGAAACGCCCATGATGACCAGCGTGGCCACCAGCACGAAGCGCCGGCCGAGCCGGTCGCCCAGGTGGCCGAACACCACGCCGCCCAGCGGGCGCGAGATGTAGCCGACCGCATAGGTCGAGAAGGCCAGGATGGTGCCGGTCAGCGGGTCGAACGAAGGGAAGAACACCGCGTTGAAGACCAGCGCGGCCATGATGTTGTAGACGGTGAAGTCGTACCACTCCAGCGTGGTACCGATGGAGCTGGCCATGGCCAGGCGGCCCATTCTGGGTGCCGCATGCGAAGCGGGCGCCGTGCCCGCGGTGGGAAGAACATGTTCGGTCATTGGGTTGCCTTTGTTCGGTGAAGAAGCGGGAGCCGGGTCAGCGCAGCTCGGCCGCGCTCAGCTTCCAGCCGAGTGCGAGCAGCCAGCCGGTGGCGGGGTCGGTGTCGAAAGCGGTGGCGGCCATGGCACGCGCGCTGCGCGCGGCGGCGGCGCTGCTGGTTTCCACGACCAGCAGCGGCTGCAGCACGCGGCCTGCGGTCGACTCGCGCGGCAGCGGCGTGCTGAGCACGGTGTCGGGCACCAGCAGGTACGACTGCACGAAGCCGGCCTGCTCGGCCAGGGCCTTGCCGACGCGTGCGGCATGGGTGGTCAGCGCTTCGGCATCCGCGGTGGGGGCCAGGGGCAGCACGACCCCATGGCTGCCGCTGCCGAAGCCGGTAACGGCGTGCACGGCGCACACGCGGCGCATCGGCTGGCGCATGCGGTCCAGGTTGGCGATGGACCAGGGCGTCTGCTTTTCGAACGCGGCGCGGTAGCCGGCGGTGCCGAACACCGCCAGCGATTCGGTGCGGTACAGCCCCAGGTACTTGCGCCCGCCTTCGAGCGAGGAATAGCGCGCGCCCGACAGGAAGCCGGGAATGCGCACGCGCTCTTCCACGTGTTCGCGGTCGTACCAGCGGTTGAAGTCGGCGTCGTCGGCGGGGTCGATGTCGGAGGCGACGAACAGCAGGCCGTTGACAGCCGGTGCAGGGGTGCCGGTCGCGGTGTCTGTGGCGTTGTCAGGAGCGGAAGAAGCGTCGAGTGTGGACATGGCGGCGAAAGAGCGGGCGGGCCTTCGAAAATTGAAGGCGCGATCTTCCGTCGCGAGGTGCCGCTGCCACAAACGAGTTTTTGTGGGCGACAGGCACAAGAATTACTGGCCCCTTCATGGGGCGGAAATGCACGTTTCAGAGGGTTAACCCTCTGGAGTACCGCTCCAGGTTGGTGCGATTGCGGAGGCGGTGAACTGGTCCGACGCGCGGCAGGCCAGCTCGGCCACAAGGCGGATGGCGTCGGAGTCGGCCGCTTCCAGGTGGCTCACCACCAGCCGCTGCGGCGAGATCAGCGCGTCGCATTCGATGATGCGCACGTCGCCGCTGGCCACGTACTCGTACACCGGCGGCAGCGGCACCAGCGCGTTGCCGAAGCCCGACTTCACCAGCCGCGCGAGCGCGGAGATCGAGCTCACGCAGTGCACCTTGCCCAGTGGAATGCCCACCGCGCGGTACAGGTTCTTCAGCGCCTCGTGCGGCTGCGAGCCGGGGCTCATGGTCAGTACCGGCTGGCGCAGCAGCTGGTCGACGCTTTGCGTGGCCTCGGCGCCTCGCGGGCCGACCCAGCCCATGGGCATCGGCAGGCACGGCGTGCTCACGATGCCCGCGCCGGCGATGTGGTCGGTCTGCAGCGCGATGTCGAGTGCGCCTTCGCGCAGGCCGCGGTGCAGGGCCAGCGTGGTCTCGGAGGTCAGCTGCACCTCGATGCCCGGGTAGGTGGAGCGCAGGTTGGTCAGAAAGCCCAGCAGCCAGGTGTGCACGACGGTCTCGATGGCGCCGATGCGCACCAGGCCCAGCAGGTCGTCGCGTGGCCGCCCGAGCGAGACGATCTCACGGCGCAGCTCCAGCAGCCGTTCGCCGTAGTCCATGAGCCGCACGCCCACGGGCGTGAGCCGCAGCTCGCGCGCGTCGCGTTCGAACAGGCGCGCGCCGATGTCTTCTTCCAGAGAGGCGACACGGTTGGACACCGCGGCCTGTGTGATGTGGAGCCGGTCGCTGGCCGCGCGAAAGCTGCCCAGGCGGGCAGCCCATAGAAAGGCTTCGACAAATCGTGTGTTCATGGGGGCACCTGCGGGGCATTTTGCCGGGATTCATTCCGGGGGTGCGGCGGTGCAGGGGCCGTTGGCTTGCTTCGCAGGTTTTTCGGGGCGCTGTTGTTCAGGACGGCGTTGTTCAGGGCGTGAGCGCCGCTCTGAAAGAACGTTGTCCCTGAACCTCACCGTGGTGGGTGTAGAGCTCCGACAGGCGCGCCTTCAACCGCCCATCGAGTAGAAGAACTCTTCGCGCACGATGGCCCCGTCTTTCACCGTGTACAGGCCCGCCTCTTCCATCATGAAACGCTGGCCCGTGGGCTTGAGCGTGACGTCGAACCCGAAGCCGACGATGAACCGGTCGTCGTGCGGCCACGGGCCGGTGATCTCGGCCGAGTGCACCTCGTGGTTGTCGGTCCACCATTTGCCCTTGGCCTCGATGGCCGCCAGGCCCACGGCCTCGCGCTGGCCGCCGGGCGGGGCGCCAGCCTCGACACTCACCGCGTCGTCTGCATAGAGCGTTCTGGCGTCCTGAAACTTCCCTTGCCGGCACAGCGCGACAAGCTGGGTCGCGATTTCCATCGTGGTCATGCGCTTTCTCCTGTGGAAGAGGGGAAGGCAGTTTAGGACGATGCGTGCTTCAGAGGGCGTTCAACACTGCTTGCATCGCGGTCAGCCGCGCCTGGCTTTCGTCGGCGTGCGGCCAGGCGGGCTGCAGGGTGCGGGCGCGCTCGTTCAGCGCCAGCTGGCACGCAAGGGCGGCCAGCGCCTCGTCGCGCATGCCGGGATCGACCTCGCCGGTGATCTTGAGCTGGCCGAAGGCGGTTGCAACGCGCGCGCGGCATTCGGACAGCAGAAAAGTCTCGTGCATGTCCGCCTTCGCGAGCCATGCCTCGCGTGTCGCTTCGTCGGCGCGGTACATGGATTGGGGCACGCCGAAGTCCCAGTCGGCCAGCAGGTCCTTGAGGAAGCCCGCAACCTTGTGGCTCTTGCCGCCGTCGCGGTACCAGTCTTCCAGCAACGAGAGCGTGTCGTTGCCGTCGTCGCTGCCGAAGGGGCCGAAGTCGTCGGCCACGTCGTAGTAGAAGTCGTCGGGCGCGAGCGCCACAAAGCGCGGGTGGCTGGTCTCGCGGGCGAGGCCTTCTTCAGGGTCGTCGAAGTGGTGGGTCATCAGGTAGCTCCAGGGGTGTGAAGGCGCGAATGAGAAAAGCTAGGCCTGGGCCTTGTCACGGCCCAGCACCCAGCCCAGCGAAAACACATACCGGCTGCCGCCCACCACCCGCGTCACGCTGTGCTCGCAGGCATCAGGGCGAAACAGCTTGATGCGCCGCGTCTCGAAGATCGGGTTGGCGCAGACGAACTCACCGCCTGAGCGCGGCGACTTCAGCACGATGTTGAGCCGGTAGTGCCGCCCGGCCTGCACCGGGTCGGTGTGCGGCGGAATCTCCGAGCCTTCGGGGTACCGAATGAGGTAGCTGTCGAACGGCAGCGGCCAGCGCGCGGTGGCCAGCAGCATCTTGTCGTAGCCCGTGCCCTGGCGGCCGCGCTGCCAGCGGAAAGCCCGGGAGAGGCAGGTGCGAAGGGCTGCGTGAAGGGCAGCACGAACTGCGGCGAAACGCATTGGTGAACAAGGCTCACGCCGGAAGGCGCGGCGCCTCCACGCCATAGAGGTGGGCGGCGAACTCGTACTTGTATTCGTTGTCACCGGCATAGGCCAGCGCGATCTTGCCGGTCCAGGTGATGTTGAAGCGGTCGGTGCCGGGAATGCGGTCGAAGCGAATGCGGTGAGCGGCCGCCGCGTCGTGCCCCAGCAGGTAGATGTGGAAGAAGTTGTCCTCGATGTCGGCGGGCGGCGGGTCGTCGACCTCGATCTCCAGGCCGTCGAGCAGCCCCAGGCTGTAGTCGGCCGTGGCGCACACGGCCAAGCCGTCGCCCGCGCCCCAGTTCGTGGAGGAGAGCGTGCAGCGGTGGTAGTTGGTCCACACGCCGACCGATTGCCAGTCGCCGATGTACGCACGGTCTTCGGTGTCGTCGCCTTCTTCGCCTTCTTCGTCGTTTTCTTCGGGGTCTTCGATTTCTCGCTCGGCCTCGTAGTCGTCGCTGCGCAGGTGCAGGTCGAAGCGCACCTGGCCTTCGCGCACGGCAGCCGTCCAGCGAAATTCCTTGACGGGGTGGCCTTCGGGCCAGGGGTTGCCGGTGAAGAAGATGCGGTCCTGGCTCATGGCGCAGTGAGGGCGGTGGGGGAGGCTGTGGGTTGAATCAGGTCCCACCTGTTGCCGCAAAGGTCCTGGAACACGGCCACGGTGCCATGCGGCTCATGGCGCGGCTCTTCCAGAAAGCGCACGCCGTGCAACGCCATGTGCGCATGGTCGGCGGCAAAGTCCGAGGTGTGCAGGAACAGGAACACCCGCCCGCCGGCCTGCTTGCCGACCGCGGCTTCCTGCTCGTCGGTCACGGCCTTCGCCAGCAGCAGCGTGGCGCCTGCATTGCCGGCGCCTTGCGAAGGCGCAACCACCACCCAGCGCTTGCCGGGCCCGCGCGGCGTGTCTTCGACAAGGTCGAAGCGAAGTGCCCGCGTGAAGAAGCGAATGGCCTCGTCGTACTCGCGCACGAGCAGGGTGACGGTGGCCAGGTGGCGTGCGGTGGGGGAGGGCTTCACGCTCAAGAAAAAACGATGGCCGTCCTGTGCGCAATGCTCAGCCGCGCCATTTCGAACAGCAGCAGCCACGCGGCGTACTCGCGGTACAGCCCTTCGTCTTCCTCGGCCAGCGCACCGATGCGCGCGGCCTCTTCGTCCGACAGCACACCGTCGGTCAAGGCAATGCCCAGCGCGGGCGCGACCTGCACCAGCTCGTCGCGCAGCCGGCAAGACGAGCCCAGCATGCCGCCCGTCAGTTCCTCTTCTTCCGATTCGGACTCGGAGAACAGCACGTCCTCGAAGTCGACCGGCACGTAGAAGCCTTCGGCGTCCGAGTGGCAGATGAGGTGGCTCTCGGCCACGTCCAGCGCCTCTTGAATGGCCGGGTCTTCCGAGGGGTCGACGTCGTCTGCCACCGGCGTCGCCTTCCAGCCCGGCGACACCACGCTGTGCGCATAGGCGCGGCGCAGGTGGTGAATGAAGGAATACGGAAACCCGTCGAGCGGCGCACGCGAGTCCAGCGCCGGCAGTTCGCGCGGCTCGGTGTGCGGCGGCAGGTCGGCCGCGGCCAGCACCTGGTTCACGATCTCGAAGTCGCCTTCGAACCACTCGGCCCCCTCGGGGTCGTTTTCAAGAAAGTCGGCGAGCGTGCCGACGCTGATGGCTAATCCCATGCAGGTTCTCCCTTTGTTCTGTCGATCGATCGGTGGGGCGGCGGCTTACTTGGCCGCCTCCACCTTCACCCGCGCGTTCGGCGACTCGCCGAACATCTCGGGCGCGTACATCGCCTCCACGCGGCTCGGCGGCAGCGCGAAGTCGCCCACGTTGTTCAGCCGCACGGTGTATTCCATCTTCACCACGCCCTTGGGCAGGTACTCGTAGTAGCTGCGGAAGGCCTCGAAGCTGCGCTCCTCGAAGGCGGCCCAGCCGGCGCCGCTCTTCTTCTCGCCCTGCGTGGCGATCTGCGAGTCGCGGCCCAGGCCGCCGCCCAGGATGGTGGCGCCGCCCGGAATCGGGTCGCTGATGACCACCCAGGTCATGTCGGCGCTGGCGTTCACCTCCAGCGTCACGCGCAGCACGTCGCCGCGCGTGTACTTGCCGGGGGTGGCCTGCTCGACCGGGGTGACGGTCTTCTTGATGGCGTAGCCGGCAGCGAACGGTGCCTTCAACTGCACGGCGGCAATCGACTGCAGCGTGAGCCACGGCTTGCCGGTGCCTTGCTGCGTGACCAGCAGCGTGTCGCGCACCGGCGCGCCCGAAGGCGATGCCGCCCAAGGCAGGAACATCGTGTTGTTCTTCAGGTTGCCCGGCGAGGCGGGCGCTCCGAACATCGTGGTCTGGTTGGGCGCGCCGGCCGCGTCGCTGGTCTTCACGCGCTCGACACGGCTCCAGTCGACCTGCGCCTTGGCCGCGCCCAGCGTGGCGGCGGTGATGCCGGCCACCGGCGTGCTCTCGAACACCTTGCTGAATTTCTCCAGCGCCAGTCCGCCCCACAGGTTGGCGGTGGTGGTGTGCCAGGCGCCGTTCTGCTGGCGGCCGATGAAGCCGTTGGCCAGCTTGCCGATGTCGTCCTTCCAGGCCGGGTCGTCCATCACGCTGAGCAGCAGGCGCGCGGTGTTGACGTCGCCGTTGGTCATGAGCCACCACCAGTAGTCGTCCTGCTCGGTGCTGAAGATCAGCTTGGTGCCCTGGTAGGACAGGCGCGCCTTCAGCACGTTGTTGGCCTCGTCCAGGCGCTGCTGGCGCTGCGGCACGTCGTTCACGCGCTTCAGGATGTTGAGCCAGTCGATCACCGCGCTGGTGGGCCACTGGTTGGGCGCGATGGTGATGCTGCCCAGCATGCTTCCCTTGGCCTTGCCGTAGCGCGAGAGCGCTTCGAGCGCGGCGAGCTTGCGCACGTCCAGGTCCTTGCGCGGGCTCCAGAACTCGCGCGTGATGCGGCCTTCGACGAAGGCGATCAGGCCCGACTCCATGGGCGCGCGAATGTCGTCGGACAGCGCAAAGGCCGGGTCGAGCGAGGCGGCTTCATGGGTGGCCGCGAGCAGGTACGACGTGAGGATGTCGCTGCCGCGGTTGGCTTCGCCGTCGCGCGGCGGGAAGTAGTTGGCCAGCCCGTCGCTGTCCAGGTAGGTCGGCAACTGGGCCAGCACGCCCTGCCACATCCTGGCGTCGCGCAGCCCCACCGACTTGCTGGTCTTCTGCTCGAGGCAGATGAACGGGTAGTTGGCGAACCAGTCGCGCACGCCCGGCAGGCCTTCGGCCAACCTGGGTTGCAGCGACATCTTCAGGCCGCCGCGCCCGGGCAGGGCGTCTGCCGGCGGTGCCACGTCGAGCGTGAAGGGGCCGTCGATCTGCACCAGCGTGCCCTGCTGCACCGTGAGCGGCACCGAAGGCACGATGCGCTGGCGCACCTTGAGCGCATCGCGTGCGCCGCCCAACGTGTCCTTGGCCTCGATTTCCCACAGGATGGCTTCGGCGCGCGTTTGCGCGAGCTGCGCGGGCGCGGTCACGGTCCAGGCCACTTCACGCGACTCGCCGGGCGGAATGTCCACGGTCTGCGGCTCCAGCGTGAGCAGGGTGGCGCGCGGCGTGGCCTCCACCTTCATGGGCTTTGGCGTGGTGTTGCGCAGCGTGATCTGGGCGCGGAACTGGTCGTCCTCGCGCACCAGCGGCGGCAGGCCGCTGATGATCTGCAGGTCTTGGGTGGCCTGGATGCTGGTCTGCCCGGTGCCGAACAGGCTGGTGCCCGAATCGGCCACGGCCACGATCTTGAAGGTGGTGAGCGCGTCGTTCAGCGGCACCGTCACCACGGCCTGGCCGTTGGCGTCGAGCACCACCTTCGGGTTCCACAGCAGCAGGGTGTCGAGCAGTTCGCGCGTCTGGCCCTTGCCGCCGCCGCCGCCCGCGGGCACGGCCTTGCGCCCGTAGTGGCGCCGCCCGACGATTTCCATCTGCGCGGTGGAGGTGCTCACGCCCCAGCTGCGGCGTTGCAGCATGGCGTCGAGCAGGTTCCAGCTGTCGTTGGGCATCAGCTCCAGCAGGGCCTGGTCGACCGCGGCCAGCGCCACTTCGGCACCGGCGGCGGGCTTGCCGTCGGGCAGCTTGGCGCTGATGGTGATCTGCGCCTTGCTGCGAATGGCGTAGCTGGGCTTGTCGCTGGTGACCTTCACGTCGAGCTGGTGGGCCTGCGTGCCCACGCGGATTTCGGCCATGCCCAGGCGGTAGGCGGGCTTGCTCAGGTCGACCATGGCGGTGGGCGCCACGTATTCCTTGCCTTCGTACCAGAAGGCGGTCCACCAGTCGCGCGGCGACTTGAAGCCCCAGGTGAAGAAGCTGTACCACGGCACTTCGCGCAGGCGTCCGCGCAGGGCGAGCACGCTCACGTAGGCGTTGGGGCCCCATTCGGGCTTGACCTGCAGGGTGACGGTCGGGTCCTTGCCGTCGAGCTGCACCACGTGCGTTTCGATGATGCCTTCGCGCTCCACCGCCACCAGCGCGGTGGCAAAGCGGAACGGGCTGCGCACCTGGAACTTGGCGACTTCGCCGGGCTGGTAGCTCTTCTTCTCGGGCAGCACGTCGATGCGGTCGTTGTCCTCGCCGCCGAACCACAGTTCGCCCTGCTTGGTCACGTAGACCGAGCTCACGGCCTTGGCTTCGCGTCCGTCGCCGTCGGTGGCGCTGGCAATGAGTTCGACCTCGCCCGCCTCCTTCAGCTCCGACTCGCACAGCAGCAGGCCGCGCGAGTCGCTCTTGCCGCTGCACACGGTGCCGATGTCCTTGGTCTCGGTCTTGTTGTCGTAGGTGTAGAAGCCGCCCACCATGCGCTTGCGGCTGGTGGTGGTGATGCGCGCCACGGCGCGCACATTGAGCGTCACGCCGGCCTGGGGCTTGCCCGTGAGGTCGAGCGCGAGCGCCTGGAACTTGAGCTTCTGGCTGGTGGAAACCCAGCCTTCGGTCTTGATGCCGGCAATGACGGAGGCCGGCCACAGCGTCTGCGTGCTGCGGATCGTCTGCACTTCGCCGTTCGGGTCGGCGTACGTCGCTTCGAGCAGCAGCTCGCGCGCGGAGCGCACCTTGGGCACCTTGTCGATGGTGACCTTGCCCGCGCCGTCCTTGTTCAGCGTGACGGCCAGCTTGTCGGCAATCACGCGGGTGTCGTTCACGCTGTTGAGGTCTTCCTCGCCGGTGTTGGTGTCCGACGCGGGTGCGGCGGCTTCGCTGCCGTCGCCCTGCGTGGCACGCGGCGGGTTGAAGCTGAAGGCGTCGTAGTCGGAAAAGCTCAGCGCCTTGCCGCGCACCATGGCCGACACGCGCACCGGCAGGTTGGCGGCACCGCCGCCGGCCACGTAGTTGATCTGCACGTCGGTGGGCACGCTGGTGGCGGCCACCAGCGGCTTCTTCTCGGTGGGCGAGATGCGGCCCTCCAGCACGGGCAGGCGGAATTCCTCGACGCGGAACATGCCGGTGCTGTAGCTGCGGGCATAGCCTTCTTCGCCGTCACCTTCGTTGTCGCTGTCGCCGTTGGCGTCCTTGCCGCCGCCGGTGCGCAGCATCACCTGGTACATGCCCAGCTTGGCCGCGGGCGGAATGGCAAAGCTGTTCTCCGCGCTCAGGCCGCCGGTGGCGGTCTTGCGCCAGGTCAGCGGCTGCGTGAAGCGCTGGCCGCTGCCGGTGTGCGTGATGACCAGCGTGTCCGGCCGGTTCTCGGGCAGGCCGAAGCCCTTGCTGGTCTGCGTGCGGATCAGGCTCTTCATCGACACCGTTTCGCCGGCGCGCAGCAGCGTGCGGTCGAAGATGGTGTGGGCGACGCGGTCGGGCTCGGGCTGCAGGTTGGTGGGCACGTTGAAGCGCCAGGGCTCGATGCCGCGCTGCCAGTCGCTGAAGGTGAAGGCGAGGTCTTCCACGCCCTTGTCGTCCTTGGCGCGCGCGCTCACGAACCAGGCGCTGCTGTCGTATTCGCCGGGGCCGTTGCAGCTGGGCGCCTGCGGCGAGATGCCCTGCAGCATGACGATGCCGTTGGCGTCGGTGGTGCCGGTGGCCACGGCCTTGCCGTCGCAGCTGGACACGCGCACTTCGGCGCCCGCCACCACCTTGCCCTTGTCCAGCGTGGTGACCCAGGCCATGGAGTTCTCGCGGCCCAGCTTGAAGTGCACGGCCAGGTTGGTGGCCAGCGCGCTGGTGCGCACGTACATCGTGCGGCCTGCGTTGTAGCGCTCGTCGAGCAGCGCCTCACCGAGCTTTTGGGAAGCAATCTCGAGCACGTGGAAGCCGGGGGTCAGCGGGATGCCGATGACTTCGAAGGGCCGCGGGTCGCCCGCGTCGGACTTGGGCATGTCCAGCGTCTTCACGCCCGCCTGGCCGCCCAGCAGCGACAGCATGCGCGTCTGCAGCGAGGTCTTGTTGTCCTTGTCGATGACGGGGGGCAGCGGGCCCTTCACATCCTTGCGCGCCTGCTCGCGCGAGATGCTGTAGCTGTCGTAGCGGCGCACCTTGCGGAACCACGCGATGATTTCCGCGTCGGTCTTCGGGTTCATGTCGCTCACCTTGCCGGGCGTGAGCGCCTGCACCATCAGCTGGGGCTCCACGCGGCGCACGGTGACCGGCATCATGGCCGGGGTGTCGGGCTCGGCGAGGCGCTCGACCACGCCGAAGGGCGAGGCCGCAAACTTGGCCAGCGGCGGCATCATGCCGGTCGCCACCTTCAGCGGAAAGCTGCCGGGCGAGGCCAGCGGCCGGCCCGAGGCGTCCTCGAATTTGGAGGGCAGCTCGATGCTGAACTGGGTGCTCTCGGCCAGCGGCGGCTCGAAGCTCACGCTGTTGACCACGTCGTCGTCGCTCTGCGTGCCGCCGTCGTTGTCGAGCTTGGCCTTGACGGTCTTGTCGCCGCCCTTGAGCTGGATCTGCGAGGCCAGCTTGCGCGTGACCGGCGCGTTGAACTGCAGTTGCATGGGGCGCAGCGGCAGGCAGGCAGCCTGCGCGTTCTCGCGCTCGCAGGTGAAAGAAACGGCAAAGGGCTCGCGCACCTGAAATTCGAGACGGCGTTCCACGTTGTTGGCCACCCCCGACGGCGTGGCCACGCCCTTGCCGTACACCACCTGCACCTTGGCGCCGGGTGTCAGCGTGCGGTTGCACTGCATCGTGATGAAGCGCAGCGGGTCTTTCTCGGCCGCCTTGTCGCGCCCGAAGGCCTTCAGCAGGCCGGCGCGCTGGTCGCCTTCGAGCAGCTTCACCGGAATGCGCTCGCCCACGCCGTCGGCGGCGCACCACAGGTTCTGGCGCACGCTGTCCAGCGTGGCCGCGCCGTTCAGTTCGAGCATGAACATCTGCTGCTCGTCGATGCGGCTGTAGCTGCCCGGCATGTAGCTGCGCACGAACGGGCCGCCGGTGTTGAACTGGTAGCGCTCCGGCCCGGTGAGTTCGCCGCCGGCGCTGGGCTTGAAGGTGGGAACGCGGGTGACGGTGCAGCGCACGCCGGGCGGCAGGTCGTTCTCGAAGTCGTAGACCCAGGCCTTGGCGTCGGTCCAGCGGGCGGTGCCCTTGCCGGCCTGCGCGTCGGAGCAGCTCACAGTGAGCGGCGCGGGCGCCTTGGGGTCGCCGAAGTTGACGGCGGCCTGGTCGAACTTGGCGACGATCTGGCGCACGCGCGCCACTTCGCCTTGCGGGCTCAGGCTGGTGATCTGCAGTGCGAAGCTCGGGCCGGCCAGCATCACGCCGGCGGCAAAGAGCCATGAGGGAACGAAACGGGTCACGGGAACTCCTCCTTGGGGCAGCGCGCAGCGTAGCCGATTTGCACGTCAGTTCGGCAGTGCCATGGGTCATATGTCGCCTGTGGCGGGGCGGGCGTACGCCACTCTTCTTACAATCGGCGGCTGTCGTTCGTGTGCCGCGCGGACCGCCACCAAGACCTCGCCGCCGACCGATGAAACGCTACTGGGAAATAGACGCCTTGCGCGGGCTGATGCTCGTGCTGATGACCGTCACGCATTTGCCCACGCGACTGACCGATCCGCTGGGGCAGCCCTTCGGCTTTGTGTCAGCCGCCGAAGGCTTCGTGCTGCTGTCGGCCTTTGTGGCGGGGCTGGTGTACAGCCGCATCGGCTATGCACGCGGTGTCGATTCGATGCGCCAGGCCTTCTGGCGGCGCGTGGTGAAGGTCTACCTGTGCCAGGCCGCGATTCTGTTGTTTTTGTTCACGGTGATTGCGGCGGTGAGCCTGCACATCGACCAGCCCGCGGTGAAGAACCTGGTGTCGTACTACCTGGCCGAGCCGCGCGACGGCTTCCTGTTCGGGCTGCTGCTGATCTACGAGCCGGCGCTGCTCGACATCCTGCCGATGTACATCTTCTTCATGCTGCTGAGCCCATGGGTGCTGGCCTTTGCCATGCGCCACGGCTGGACCTGGGTGATGGTGGCGAGCGTCGCCGTGTGGGTGGCGGCGCAGTTCGGGCTCAGCGAATGGGTCTACGGGCTCACCGTGCGCTACCTGGGCATGCCGGTGCCGTTCCACGAGATGGGCGCGTTCAACACCTATGCCTGGCAGTTCCTGTGGTTCGCGGGGCTGTGCATCGGCGCCACGCGCAGCGGGCCGCAGGCCCGGCCGCTGCGCTTTCCGGCCTGGCTGCTGGTGCTGGCCGCCGCCATTGCGCTGTACGGGCTGTACTGGCGCCACCACGGCATCAACGGCCAGGCGCCGTTCGGCGGGGACGTGGAGCTGAACCTGCTGTTCGACAAGTGGCAGCTCGGCCCGCTGCGGCTGGTGAACCTGGTGGCGCTGGGCATTCTGGCGGTGCGCTTCGGGCCCTGGCTGATGCGGCGCATTCCCCGGCTGCACTGGCTGGAGGCGATGGGTTCGGCGTCGCTGCCGGTGTTCTGCGCGCACCTGGTGGCGGTGCTGCTGGTGCTGGTGTTCTATGGCGACAGCCAGACCGCGCGGCCCTGGTGGGGCGACGGGCTGCTGCTGGCGGCGGTGTTCGCCGGGATGTACTTTGTGGCGCGCTTCACGCGCGGGGCGGACGTGCCGCCGCCGGCGGACGACGTGCCGACGCGGCCGGCACAGGCCTGAAACCTTCTCGCGCAACACTGTGGAACCGGCTTTGCCCCCGGCAGGGGGCAGGAGGAGCGACACGAAGTGCGCGCGGCCTGGGGGTGGGTCAAGGAATCGGCAGGTGCGGGGCGATGACCGACTGCCACAGGCGGTAGCCCTCGTCGGTCATGTGCAGCTTGTCACCGCGAAACAGCTCCGGGCGCGGCCGCCCGTCGGCGCCCAGCATCGGCGTGTAGATGTCGATGAACTCGCTGTTGGGCAGCAGGTTCAGGTAGGCCGACACCACGTGGTTGGTCTCGCGGATCTGCGGCATGAGCTGCTCGCGCGACGGGCTGGGCTTGACCGACACAAAGCTGATGCGGGTGTCGGGCAGCTCCGCGCGCACCGCGTTGGCCAGCCGCGCGAAGCTGTCGAGCACCTGCAGCGGCGTGCGGCCTTCGGCCAGGTCGTTGTCGCCTGCGTACACCACCACCTGGCGCGGCTTGTAGCGCACGACCAGGTCGCGCGCGAAGAGGCTGCAGTCGTTCAGTGTGGAGCCGCCGAAGCCGCGGTTGACCACGCCGCCGGGCACGCGCGGAAAGTCCTGCGCCAGGCGCGTCCACATGCGCACCGTGGAGCTGCCGACGAACACCACGCCGCCGGGCGCTGGAAAGCGCTCCTGGTCGGCGCGCGCGAAGGCGGCCAGCTCGTTGTGCCAGCGCTCCTTGGCGGCAAGGTAGTCGCGCGCGGCCGAGGCGTCGGCCGCGGCGGTTTCGGATTCCTGGGGGAAGAACGAAGAGGAGGCGGACTGCGCCTGGGCGGCAAGCGCCGCAGTGAGCAGCACGACCGCAGCGAGCGCGGTTTTCATCGAAGGCATTGGAAGGGGCGGCATCACCGGAATGACCAAAGGCACGGGGAGGGCGGAAGGCAACACGGGTTTCTACCATGCTGCCACCGGACCACCGGTGACCGGTTGCAAGCCTAGATGGTCTTCTCGATGAGCGCGCCCTTGAACACCACCGGGCCCTTGGGGCCGCTGCCGGCGGGCACGCCGCCCTTGGCTTCGAGCGTCACGGCCAGCGTGGGCACGGCATGCACGTCGGACTCGGAGGCGGCCAGGCGCAGCGCCGGTGCCTTGTCCATCACGCCCAGCGAGCGCGGCGGGGCGCCGGGGGCCAGGGCCCACAGCTGCAGCGACTTGTCGTCGCCTTCCCTGTAGCTGCCCACGCGCTGCAGCGAGAGCTGCTTTTTCTTCGGGTCGAAGGTCACCAGCATCGAGGCGGCGGACTGGTCGTCGGACAGCACGGCCACGTACTGCACCGCCGGGGCGTTCAGCAACTGGTCGCGCAGGTTGAGGCCGACCACCACGGCCAGCACGGTGGCCAGGGCGCCGGCGGCGGTGGCGCCGCGCCACAGCGTGAGGCTGCGCAGCCAGCCGCCGGGCTGCGGCCTGGCGGCGTCGCGGGCGTTGGCCGCGTCGCGCTGGCGTTCGATGGCTGCCTTGGCCTGCTCGGCGTCGATCATGTTGCGGATGCGGGTCCACACGGCGGGGTCGGGCACCACCGACGCTTGCAGCTCGGTCATGCTGGAGAGCCGGCCTTGCCAGACCAGCGCCGCGGCGCGCACCGGCGCCTGTTCGCGCGCCATGGATTCGAAGCGGCGCCGGGCGCCGCCGCGCAGGGTGCCGAGCGCGTGGCTGGCGGCAAGAATCTCGAGCAGTTCGGGGTGGGCAGTGAGTTTCATGGGTGGCCTGTCTTCCTCATCGCCCTCAGGCAAAACGTCCCATGCAGACGCGCAATTTTTCCAGCCCGCGCCGGATCCATGTCTTCACCGTGCCCAGCGGCAGCTTGAGTTGCTCGGCCAGTTCGCCGTGGCTCATTTCGCGCAGGTAGGCCAGGCTGACCACCTCGCGCTGCTTGCCTTCCAGTTGGGCCAGGCACTGATGCAAGGCCCAGGCCTGCTCGCTGGCGTCGGCCGTGTCGATGGGGTTGGGCGCGTCCGACTCCATCTGGTCGGCCATGAGCTCGTCGAATTCCTGTGTCAGCTGCGCCCGGTCGGCGGTGCGTCGGCGCAACAGATCGAGTGCCCGGCTGCGCACGATCAACCCCAGCCAGGCCAGCGGCGGACTGAGCGAGGCACGGTAGTCGCCGGCGACTCGCCAGACCGTCAGAAAGGCCTCTTGAAGAACGTCCTCTGCCCATTCGCGTTGCCGCACGACGCGCATCGCCAGACCCATGAGTTTGGGGGCGGTGCGGTCGTAGAGCTGGCGCAGGGCGGCTTCGTCGCGATGGCCGATCCTGTCGATCAGCGCCATCAGTTCGGCGTCGGGGCTGGGTGCAGTCATCCGCGAATTGTCGGGCATCGGTGCGCATGCCTGATATACGGCAGTTCCCTCCGGTCGGATTCACGCGACGCTTGCCACGCCGGAAACATTTACTAACCTATACTGCGCCGCGAAACAAAAAGGGCGCCTGGCGCGCGACCTCGGCCCGATGCGCCTGGCGCGCGCCGAGGGCCGTGTTTCTTCCGCCAACAAGCCTTCAAAGAAAGCAGGCGCCGCCATGCTCGCCACCCGGGATTCGCAGTCGTCTGCCATGGCGCCACCGCCGTTCTGGCATCGCCTGAACAGCTTCTTCGCCTTTCCTTTCCAGCTGCGCCCGCTGGCCTACGGGCTGGTGCTGTCGTTCTGCAGCCTGCTGTTCGAGTGGGTGTTCTTCTTGCCTCACTTCGTGGCGCTGCTGGTCATCGAGATCGGCATCATGCTGGCGGCCAGCCGCTACGGCTTCAAGATCATTGCGCTGGGCGCGCGCGGCATTCGCGACTCGGCCGACTTCGGCCGCGATGCCAATGACGAATGGACCTACCTGCCCTGGAAGCTGTTCGCCATCTCGCTGGTGCAGGCGCTGCTGATCGGCTGGCTCGCCTACTACGCGCCCATTCTGGGCACGGTCGGCCTGTTCGTGATGTCGTTCACCTTCCCGGCGGCGGTGATCGTGCTGGTGCAGTCGGGCAGCTTCTTCCAGGCCATGAACCCGGGGCACGTGATGGACGCGATGCGCACCATCGGCTGGCCGTACGCGCTGCTGTGCTTCTTTCTCTTTCTGCTGAGCACGGGCGCGCAGGTGGCGCTGTCGCTGGTGCTGCCGATGTTCGACGGGCGCATCGTGCTGCCGATCGTCAACTTCGCCTTCATCTACTTCGGCTGGGTCATGGCCAGCCTGCTGGGTTACGTGATGTTCCAGCACCACGAGGCCTTCGGCTTCGACGCGGCGCCGGGCAGCGAGATCGACGGCGGCGGCCCGGTGGACCGCCGCACGCCCGAGCAGATCGCCGCGCAGCGCACCGACGCCGAAGTGGCGCAGTGCATCACCGAAGGCGACCTGGCCGCCGCGCTGGGCATCGCCTACGAGGCGCAGCGCACCGCCGTGTCGGACGACCTGGCCGCGCAGCGCCGCTACCACCGCGTGCTGGCGCTGATGCCCGACAAGCAGGCCACGCTGCTCGACCATGCGAAGCGCTTCATTGCGCTGCTGATGCGCCGCGACCTGTCGTCGGAGGCGCTCAAGGTCTTCAAGCTGTGCAGGGAAAAGGACAAGGCCTTCACGCTCGACGACGCGGCCATGCTGATTGCCATGGCGCGCGCCGAGTGGCGCGGCGGCGACGCGCACGGCACGCTGGCGTTGCTGTCGGGTTTCGACAAGCGCTTTCGCGGCCACGAGGCCATTCCGCAGGCCTACGAGCTGGCCGCCCGCGCGCTGGTGCAGGGCCTGGGCCGCGCCGACATGGCGCAGCCCATTCTGGCGACCATGGAGTCGCGCTACCCGAGCAGCGAGCAGACGCAGGAAGTGCGCTGGCTGCTGCGCCCAGCACCTGCCGCAGACGCGGCAGCCACCGCGCCCACCGCCTAACTCTCCTTCCAGCCCCCGCCCAGCGCCTTGTAGATCGACAGCCGGTTGGTCTGCTCGGTGAGCTGCAGGCCGATCAGCGTCTGCTGCGCCGCGTAGAAGGCGCGCTGCGCGTCGAGCACGTCGAGGTAGTTGCTCGCGCCGCTGCGAAACAGCGACTGCGACAGCACGAAGCTGCGCGACGTGGCGTCCAGCAGCGAGCGCTGCGCGGCCAGCCGCTCGGCCAGCGTGCGGCGTTCGGCCAGCGCGTCGGCCACTTCACGGAACGCCGTCTGCACCGCCTTCTCGTAGGTGGCGATCTGGATCTTCTGCTGCGCCTGCGCCACCTGCAGGTTGGCGCGGTTGGCGCCGCCGTCGAAGATCGGCACGCTGATGGACGGCGCAAAGCTCCAGGCCTTGCTGCCGCTCGTGAACAGGCCCGACAGCGTGCTGCTGGCCGTGCCCGCCGACGCGGTGAGCGCAATGCGCGGAAAGAACGCGGCGCGCGCGGCGCCGATGTCGGCATTGCTCGCGCGCAGGGCGTGCTCGGCGGCCAGCACGTCGGGGCGTTGCTGCAGCACGCTGGAGGGCAGGTCGGGCGGCGGCACCAGCAACTGGGCGGCCTCGGGCGGTGGCGCCGTGTCCGAGCGAGGAGATGCCGGCGCCGCGGGCAGCAACTCGGCCGGCGGCGTGGCGCCGACCAGCAGCGCGAGCGCGTTGCGGTCCTGCTCCACCTGGCTGTCGAACGCTGCCGCGTCGGCGCGCGCGGCGTCCACCGTGCTCTGCGCCTGCGCCAGCGCCAGGCCCGACTGCGCACCCAGCCGGTGGCTGCGCTCGACCAAATCGAAGGACTTGCGCTGGCTGTCCAGCGTGTCGCGCGCGAGCTGCAGGCGCTGTTCGTCGGCCGCCAGCTGAAACCAGGCGGTGGCTACCGCGGCGACCAGGCTGATCTGCGTGCTGCGCTGCGTGGCCTCGGTCTGAAAGTAGCTCTGCAGCGCCGCCTCGCTCAGGTTGCGCACGCGGCCGAACAGGTCGAGCTCGTAGCTCGTCAGGCCCAGGTCGGCGCTGTACTGCGATGCAATGCGCGGCTCGCCGTTGTTCGACAGGCTGCCCGGCGTGCGCGAGCGGCTGCCGCCGGCGCCTGCGTCCACCGCGGGGAACAGGCCGGCGCGCGCAATGCCGTACTGGGCCCGTGCGCGCTCGATGTTGAGCGCCGCCACGCGCAGGTCGCGGTTGTTGGCCAGCGCCAGTTCGATGGTGCCCTGCAGCCGGGGCTCGACGAAGAAGCTGCGCCAGCCGACGTCGAGCGGCGTCGGTGCTTCGACGCCGGAGGCGGGCAAAGTCTGCGGCACCGGCGATGCGGGTGCCGTGTAGTCGGGCGCGAGGTTGATGCAACCGGCGAGCACGGTGGATGCGACTGCCGCGAGGGCGATGGCGCGGAGCGGAAAAGCGCGCTTCATCAGCGGCCTCCCTGCTCGGCGGTTGCGCCGGGCAACGCGTCCGGCGCGGGCTTGGCCTTGCGCCGCCCCGCCAGCCAGCCGCGAATCAGCGCGAAGAACAGCGGCACGAAGAAGATGCCCAGCGCCGTGCCCACCACCATGCCGCCCAGCACCGCGGTGCCGATCGACTGGCGCCCGCCCGCACCCGCCCCGGTGCCCAGCGCCAGCGGCAGCACGCCGAAGCCGAAGGCCAGCGAGGTCATGAGGATGGGCCGCAACCGCAGGCGCACCGCCTGCAGCGTCGCCTCGACCACGCCCTTGCCCTGCTCCTGCAGTTGCTTGGCGAACTCCACGATGAGAATCGCGTTTTTCGACGACAGCCCCACCGTGGTCAGCAGGCCGACCTGAAAGTACACGTCGTTGCTCAGGCCCCGCAAGCTGGTGAACAGCAGCGCCCCCACGATGCCCAGCGGCACCACCAGAATCACCGAGAACGGCACCGACCAGCTCTCGTACAGCGCGGCCAGGCACAGGAACACGAAGAGGATCGAAATGGCATAGAGCATCGGCGCCTGCGCGCCCGACAGGCGCTCCTGGTAAGACGCGCCGGTCCATTCATAGCCGATGCCCGGCGGCATCTGCTTCATCACCTCGTCGACCGCGGCCATGGCGTCGCCCGAGCTCACGCCCGGCGCCGCGTCGCCCACGAACTCGTAGCTCGGGCTGCCGTTGTAGCGCTGCAGCTGCGGCGAGCCGTAGCTCCAGCGCGAGCTCGAGAACGCCGGAAACGGCACCATCTGCCCCAGGCTGTTGCGCACGCTCCAGCGGTCGATGTCGGCGGGCAGCATGCGGAAGTCGGTGTCGCCCTGCATGTAGACGCGCTTCACGCGGCCCTTGTCCAGAAAGTCGTTGATGTAGGTGCCGCCCATCGCGCTGGAAAGCGTGCTGTCGATGTTCGACGTGGCCAGGCTCAGCGCGCCGGCGCGTGCGTCGTCGATGTCCACCGCGAACTCGGGCGTGTCGTCCAGGTTGTTGCTGCGCACATTGCGCACTTCGGGCCGCTGGCCCAGCAGCTCGATGGTCTGGTCGCGCGCCTTCACCAGCGCGTCGTGGCCCAGGCCGTTGATGTCCTTCAGGTGAAAGTTGAAGCCCGCGTTGGCGCCCAGCCCGCGCACCGCCGGCGGCAGCAGCACGAAGATGCGCGCATCGCGCACGGCCGACAGGTCCTTGTTGGCGCGCCGCGACAGCTCCGCCGCCGACTGGCCCTTGCCGGTGCGCTCGGCCCAGTCCTTGAGCTTGACGAAGGCGCGCGCCGAGCTCTGGTCGCCGTTCTGCCCGGTGATCACGTTCACGCTCAGCACCTCGGGCTGCTTGCTGAAATATTGCTGCACCTGCTCGGCCACCGGCTGCAGCCGCGCGTTCGACGCACCCGGCGGCAAGGTCACCTGCACCTGCAGAAAGGCCTGGTCTTCGTCGGGCAGGAACGAGGTGGGCAGGCGCATGAACAGCAGCGCCATCACACCCGCGATCAGCAGGTACACCACGATGCTGCGCTTGCCGCGCCGCACGATGCCGCCCACGATGCCTTCGTAGCGGTCGGCGCCCTTGTCGAAGCCGCGGTTGAAGCCCGCGAAGAAACGGTCGACCCGGCCCAGCAGGCCGCGGCGCGGCGTCGCGCGCTCGCCCTTGTGCACCGGCTTGAGCAAGGTGGCGCACAGCGCCGGCGTGAGCGTGAGCGCCACGAACACCGACAGCGCCATGGCCGAGACGATGGTGATCGAAAACTGCCGGTAGATGACACCGGTCGAGCCGCCGAAGAAAGCCATCGGGATGAACACCGCCGACAGCACCAGCGCAATGCCGACGAGTGCGGGCGTGATCTCGGCCATCGACTTGCGCGTGGCCTCCTTGGGCGAGAGGCCTTCCTCGTGCATCACGCGCTCCACGTTCTCCACCACCACGATGGCGTCGTCCACCAGCAGGCCGATGGCCAGCACCATGCCGAACATGGTGAGCGTGTTGATGGAGTAGCCCGCGATGGAGAGCACGCCGAAGGTGCCCAGCAGCACCACCGGCACCGCAATGGCCGGAATGAGCGTGGCGCGCATGTTCTGCAAGAACACGTACATCACCAGCACCACCAGCAGCATGGCCTCCAGCAGCGCCTTGACCACCTCGTCGATGGAGGCGCTCACGAACGGCGTGGTGTCGTAGCTCACGAAGGTCTGCAGCTGGTTGGGAAAGAGCGGCTGCAGCTCGGCCACCTTGGCCTTCACCGCCTCGGCCACCTGCACCGCGTTGGCGCCGTCGGCCAGCACCACGCCCAGGCCGGCCCCGGCGCGGCCGTCGAGCTGCGAGCGCACCGTGAGGTTCTCGGCGCCCAGTTCCACGCGCGCCACGTCTTTCAGGCGCACCACGGCGCCGTCGGGCGTCACGCGCAGCACCACGTTCTCGAACTGCTCGGCGGTGGTCAGCTTGCTGCGCGCCGTGATGGTGGCGGTGAGCTGCTGCTGCGCATTGGCCGGCAGCGCGCCCAGCTGGCCGGCCGAGACCTGCGCGTTCTGCGCGGTGATGGCGCTGTTGACGTCCGAGGGCATCAGCGCGTACTTGCGCAGCTTGTCGGGGTCGAGCCACAGGCGCATGGCGTAGCCGGTGCCCAGGGTCTGCACCTCGCCCACGCCGTCGATGCGGCTGATCACGTCCACCAGGTTGCTGGAGATGTAGTCGCCCACGTCCACCGCCGATGCGCTGCCGTCGCCGGAGTACATCGACACGATCATCAGAAAGTCGTTGCCGCCCTTGGTGACGGTGACGCCGCGGCTCTGCACCTGCTGCGGCAGGCGCGACATGGCCTGCTGCAGCTTGTTCTGCACCTGCATCTGCGCCACGTCGATGCTGGTGCCCGCATTGAAGGTGAGCGAGAGCCGCGCCACGCCCGACGAGTTGCTGGTCGACTGCATGTACAGCAGGTTGTCCAGCCCCTTGAGTTGCTGCTCGATGACCTGGGTGACCGAGTCTTCCACCGTCTTGGCGGAAGCACCGGTGTAGGTGGCGTTGATGGACACGCGCGGCGGCGCGATGTCGGGGTACTGCTCCAGCGGCAGTGTGCGAATGGCCGTCAGGCCCGCGAGCATGACGACGATGGAAAGTACCCACGCGAAGATGGGTCGGTCGATGAAGAACTGCGCCATGGCCGGACCTCAGCGCGCCACAGGGTCGGAGGCGGTGCCGGTGGCGTCGCGCTCGGCGCTGGCGACGGGGCCGGGTGCGGCTCCTTGCGCGGCACCTGCTGGCTTGGCGCCCAGGTCGACCACCTTCACCTTGTCCCCGACCTTCACGCGCTGCGAGCCTTCGGTCATCACGCGGTCGCCCGGCGCCATGCCTTCGAGCACCTCCCAGCGCGTGCCGACCGCGCGGCCCACGCGAATGGGGCGCTTGGCAACCTTGTTCTCGGCGTCGATCACCAGCGCCGAGGCGCTGCCGTCGGGCGCGCGCGTCACGGCCTGCTGCGGCACCAGCAGCGCATTGGCGTTGGTGCCTTCCTGCAGCACGGCGCGCACATACATGCCCGGCATCAGCAGCCTGTCGGGGTTGGGCACCACGGCGCGCAGCGTGACGCTGCCCGTGCCGGCGTCGACCGTCACGCCGCTGAAGGTAAGGCGCCCGGCATGCGGGTACTTGCTGCCGTCTTCCAGCACCAGCTGAATGCGCGCCTCGGCGTCGCTGGCGCGCTGCAGCCGGCCGCTGGCCAGTTCGCGCTTCAGGCGCAGCAACTCGCTGCTCGACTGCGTCACGTGCACGTGGATGGGGTCGAGCTGCTGCACGGTGGTCAGCACCGCGGCCTGGTTGGCCGTGACCAGCGCGCCGGGCGTCACCGCCGACAGCTCGGCCCAGCCGGTGATGGGGGAGGTGATGCGCGTGTAGCCCAACTGGATGCGCGCGGTCTGCTCGGCGGCGCGCGCCACGCCCAGGTCGGCCTCGGCCTGCTGCTCGGTGGCCTGCGATTCGTCGAACACCTGGCGGCTGATGGCGTCGATCTTCACCAGCTCGGCATTGCGGCGCGCCACGGTGCGCGAGGTGGCCAGGGCCGACTCGGCCTTGCGCACGCTGGCCTGCGCGCTGGCGTGGGCCGCCTGCAGCGGCGCCGGGTCGAGCTGGTAGAGCGCCTGGCCGGCCTTGACCTGCGCGCCTTCGGTGAACAGCCGCTCCTTCAGGATGCCGCCGACCTGGGGCCGGATTTCCGCGATCACCGGCGCGGCGGTGCGCCCGGGCAGCTCGGTGCTCAGCGCCAGTGTTTCGTGCTTCAGCGTGACGGCGCCCACTTCTTTTTCTGGTGCGGCGGCGGCCTTGGCCGTGCCGGATGTCTCCACGCTGGTGCGCGAACACCCTGCGAGCGCGGCGATGGCCAGGGCCGTGAAGAGCAGGGCGAAGCGGGAGGGGGTGTGGTCAGGCATGAATCAGGAAAAGAAGGTAGCAAAAGCCCCGGATGGAGCAGGTGAGCGCCGTCAAGTTCAACGGTGCAGGAGGGGCGCGCACGGCTTTACACGCGGTTTACTGCAATTGCAGTGCCATGCGTGGCCGTGGCCGTGGCCGTGGCGTGACGGTCGCGTGACGCCTCAGGCACGCTGCAGCGCGCGCGTGACCATGTCGTTGGGCGCCAGCCGCAGCAGGTGCGGCAGCAGGCCCATGGCCTTGTCGCGCTGGCCCGCATGCAGCAGGCCGTTGGCGCATACCGAGAGGGTGTCGGCCAGCTCGGGGTGCCCGGGCGCGGTCTTCAGCAGGATGGCGCAGAGCCGGTCGGCGTCGTCGAACTGGTGGATGCGCGCAAAGCGGCGGGCCAGGCGGGCCATGTCGTCGGGCTTCAGGCGCGCGCCGGGCTTGGCCTGGTCGAGGTAGGTCCTGTAGCTGGCGTGCTGCAGCGCGAGCGTGTTCGCCTCGGTGGCGGGCAGGCGGAAGATGCGGCGCGCGGCCTGGTGGAAGTCGTCGCTCGCGGGCTGCAGCCGCGCGGTGTTGAACCAGGCGCGCAGCGTGTCGGTGTCGCCGGGGCGCAGCGCGGCGGCGGCGCGCCATTCGGCGCAGGCCTTGTCGAACTGCATCGCGGCGCCGTGCTTCAGGGCGGCGGCCACGTGTGCGGGAAAGCGGTCGGGCTCGGGCGCGTTGGCGGCCGCGGTGCCGGGTGCCTGCACGCGGTGCAGCAGCAGCGCGCCGGTCATCAGCGCCGCGCCTGTGAGCAGGCCGCCCAGGTGGGCCATGTAGGCAATGCCCTGGCCGCCCAGCCAGTGCTGCATCAGCTCGTTGACGATCCATGCCGGCAGCAGCAGCAGGGCGGGTGCCGTCACGTAGTTGAAATAGAAGAACAGCTGATAGAAGAAGCGGATGCGCTGGAGCCGGTACATCACCGCGTACATGCCCATCAGCGCCGAGATGGCACCCGACGCGCCCAGCCCATGGCTACCCTTGCCGGCATAGGCCCAGCCCGCCAGCGCCGAGGCGCCCACCGCGCCCAGCAAATAGAAGCCCAGGTAGGTGCCGCGCCCCAGCGCCAGTTCGACCGAGAAGCCGAACAGGAACAGGAAGAGCATGTTGCCCAGCAGGTGGCCGGTGCTGCCGTGCAGGAAGGCGGCGGTCAGCCAGGTCCAGGGCTTGGGCTCGGCGTCTGTGGCGTAGTCCTGTGCCCAGCGCTCGGTGAAGGGCGCGGGCAGCATGGCCTCGTAGTGCCGGCGGTCACGCTTCCATTCGGCGTACTGCGGGTGGCTGGGCGCGACGACCTGGTCGGCCTGCAGCCTGGCCAGGAATTTCTTGTCCTGCTGCAGGCCTTCGAGCAGGCGGGGGTAGGCCTCTGCATGGGGCAGCATGTGCCGGGCCGCCTTGCCGCGCTCGGGGTCTGTCTTTTCGAGCCAGTCCACGAAGGGCGGCAGCTCCAGCTGGGGCAGCACGCTGCGCAGGTAGTACGCGGCGGCGCGCTCGCGCCCGTTTTCTTCGCTGCGCTGCGGCCCCCAGAACACGAGCATGTTCAAGAGGATCAGCAGCACCGTCATCCACGGCGGGTTGCGCCAGCTCGGTCTGTTCTCGAGCGGGATGGCGTAGAACACGGTGCTGCCGGGGGCGGTCTGGCAGCCGCGCTCAGCCCAGGCGCGCGCGGTGGCGGGCCACTTGCGCCTTCACCTGCGCCGGCGCGGTGCCGCCGAGGATGTTGCGCGCGTTCAGTGAGCCGCGCAGGCTCAGCACGTCGTACACGTCCTTCTCGATGCTCGGGTTGAACTGCTGCAGCACGGACAGCGGCAGCTCGGCCAGGTCGACCTTGTGCGAGGTGGCGGCCTTCACCGCATGGGCCACGGTTTCGTGTGCGTCGCGAAAGGGCAGGCCCTTCTTGGTGAGGTAGTCGGCCAGGTCGGTGGCGGTGGCGTAGCCGCGCAGCGCGGCGGCTTCCATGGCCTCGGGCTTGACGGTGATGCCGCCGATCATTTCGGCAAAGATGCGCAGGGTGTCCTTGAGCGTGTCGACGGTGTCGAACAGCGGCTCCTTGTCTTCCTGGTTGTCCTTGTTGTAGGCCAGGGGCTGGCCCTTCATGAGGGTGATGAGCGCCATCAGGTGGCCGACCACGCGGCCGGTCTTGCCGCGCGCCAGCTCGGGCACGTCGGGGTTCTTCTTCTGCGGCATGATCGACGAGCCGGTGGTGAAGCGGTCGGCGATGTTGATGAAGCCGAAGTTCTGGCTCATCCACAGAATGAGCTCTTCGCTCATGCGGCTGATGTGCACCATGCACAGGCTGGCCGCGGCGGTGAATTCGATGGCGAAGTCGCGGTCGCTCACGGCGTCCAGGCTGTTCTGGCACACGCCGTCCATCTGCAGAGTCTTGGCGACCATCTCGCGGTCCAGCGGGTAGCTGGTGCCGGCCAGCGCGGCGGCGCCCAGCGGCAGGCGGTTGACGCGGCGGCGCACTTCGCCCATGCGCTCGGCGTCGCGGCTGAACATTTCCACATAAGCCAGCATGTGGTGGCCGAAGCTCACCGGCTGCGCCACCTGCAGGTGGGTGAAGCCCGGCAGGATCACCTCGACATTTTTCTCGGCGATGTCCACCAGCGCCTTCTGCAACTCGACCAGCAGGTCGCCGATGAGGTCGATCTCGCCGCGCAGCCACAGGCGCACGTCGGTGGCCACCTGGTCGTTGCGGCTGCGCCCGGTGTGCAGGCGCTTGCCGGCGTCGCCCACCAGCTGGGTCAGGCGGGCCTCGATGTTCAGGTGCACGTCTTCGAGGTCGAGCTTCCATTCGAAGGCGCCGGATTCGATCTCGGCGCGAATCTGCGCCATCCCGCGTTCGATTGCGGCGTGGTCCTGCACGCCGATGATCCCCTGCGCGGCCAGCATGCCGGCATGGGCCAGAGAGCCCTGAATGTCGGCCTGCCACATGCGCTTGTCGAAGAACACGCTGGAGGTGTAGCGCTTCACAAGGTCGCTCATGGGTTCGGAGAACAGGGCCGACCAGGCTTCGGATTTCTTGTCGAGTTGGTTTTGGGTCATGGGAGCCGTCCAGGAGGCAATAATGGGTTGGTCACCCGATGGATCAGATGTCTGCGATGCGCAATCCGCCGATTTTATCGGCCAGCTCCACCCCTTCGCCGCCCCCGTCTTCGGAAAGGGTGCGCACTCCCGCGCGCGAAGCTGCGCGCGAACCCCTGCGCGAGCCTCTTCGCGCGGAGCCCTCCATCTTCGACGCCTGCCAGATCGGCGTGGTGCTGCGCACCGTGGTGTTCGTCGAAGTGGTGGTCGCCATTGCCACCCTGTTCGTGGCGGCCACGCCCGCCGAATGGCTGGTGCAGGCGGCCACCGTCACCGGCGGTGCCTTGCCCGCCACGCTGCTGTGGCTGGTGGCGGCCTGCGGCCTCAAGAAGCCTTTGCGGCGACTGCCCAAGCAGTGGCAGTACGCAGCCGGCGCGGTGCTGGGCGCGCTGGCCGCCATGTACGGCTGCGGCCTGCTGCGGCTGACCGGCGTGCTGGCCCATGCACCATGGCTGGCCAGCGCATTTGCCGGCGCGCTGTTCGCGGGTCTGGTGATGGCCGCGATGGTGCTGCGCGCGCGCGGCCAGACGCCGGCGGCCACCACGGCCCGCCTGGAGGAACTGCAGTCGCGCATTCGCCCGCACTTTCTGTTCAACACGCTCAACAGCGCCATTGCGCTGGTGCGCGAGGAGCCGGCCAAGGCCGAGACCATGCTGGAAGACCTGGCCGAACTGTTCCGCCAGGCGCTGGCCGACCCGGGCGAGTCGGGCACGCTGGCCGACGAAATTGCGCTGGCCGAGCGCTACCTGGCCATCGAGCAGGTGCGCTTCGGCGACCGCCTGCGCATTCGCTGGGACCTGGACGCCGCCGCCAGCACCGCCCGGCTGCCGCCGCTGCTGCTGCAGCCGCTGGTGGAAAACGCCATCAAGCACGGCGTGGAGCCCAGCCCGCTGGGCGCTAAGCTGCGCATTCGCACCGAGCGGCGCGGCGCCATGGTGGTGATCGAGGTGGTCAACAGCCTGCCGCCGCTGCGCTGGGCCGACGAGCCGCTGCCGCGCGGCCACGGCATTGCGCTGGCCAATGTGCGCGACCGCTTGCGCCTGCTGCACGACATGCAGATGCAGTTCAGCGCCGGCATGGACCAGAAGAACTACCGGGTGCGCATCGCCATCCCCGCCGAATCATGACCCTCAAGACCCTGATCGTTGACGACGAAGCCCTGGCGCGCTCCCGCCTGCGCACCCTGTTGCGCGACTGCACCTCGCCCGCCGCCGACGTGGTGGCCGAGGCCTCGCAGGGCGCCGAGGCGCAGCAGCACCTGGCCACCATGGCGCTCGACCTGGTGCTGCTCGACGTGCACATGCCGGGCGTGGACGGCATCGAGGTGGCGCGCGCGCTGCGCAGCCGCAACGACGCGCCCGCGGTGGTGTTCGTCACCGCCCATGCCACGCACGCGGTCACCGCCTTCGAGCTGGACGCGGTCGACTACCTCACCAAGCCCGTGCGCGCCGAGCGCCTGCAGCAGGCGCTGCAGAAGGTGGAGCGCTTCCTGAAGGAGCGACGCGCGCTGCAGGCGCCGGCGGCCTCGCCGGAGGCAGCGGCCGCGCCGGAGACCGTGCTCATTCAGGACCGTGGCCGCGCCGAGCGGGTGCCGCTGTCGGAGGTGCTCTACCTCAAGTCCGAATTCAAATACCTCACCGTGCGCACCGCCACGCGCAGCCACATCCTGGACGGCTCGCTCAACGAGTTCGAGGAGCGCTACCCCAACCGCTTTCTGCGCGTGCACCGCAACGCGCTGGTGGCGCGCTCGGCCATTCGCGCGCTGGAAAAGTACGACGACGGCGAAGACGCCGAGGGCTGGGCCCTGCGTCTTGACGCCATTCCCGAACCCGTGGCCGTGTCCCGCCGCCAGCTTGCGGCCGTGCGCGAAGTGCTGAAGGAAGCGCGATGAACGACGTCACCCCGGCCCCTGTGCCTGAACCCGAGCCTGCAGCGGACGCTCCGGCCGCCGAGCCCGCGCAGGCGGCCACGGCACAGCCCGGGGAGGGGGCCGCGCCCGAAACCCTGCCGCCGCCGCTGGCCCCCGAATCCCTGGAGCCCGCACGCGAACGCGAGCGCAAGCGGCTGATGCTGCACATGCCGGTCGATGTGCGCAGCGCCTCGCTGGTGGTGCTGGCCGTGCTGGCCAGCGTGTTCGCGCTGCAGTGGGGTCAGGCGGTGTTCATTCCGCTGATGCTGAGCCTGCTGCTCACCTATGCGCTGTCGCCGCTGGTCGACATGCTGCACCGCTGGCGGCTGCCGCGCTGGATCGGCGCGGCGGTCATTCTGGTGGGGCTGTTCGGCGGGCTGGGCTGGACCGGCTATTCGCTGTCGGGCAACGCCTCGCAGCTGCTCGACTCGTTGCCCGTGGCCGCGCAGAAGCTGGGCCTGGCGATGCGCCGCGACAAGAGCGCCAGCGCCACGCCGTTGGAGAGCGTGCAGGCCGCGGCCGCGCAACTGGAGAAGGCCGCCGAGGAAAACTCCGCGCGCGTGGCCTCGCGCCGCGGCGTGGCGCGCGTCATCATCGAGCGGCCCGGCTTCAACGTGCGCGACTACCTGCTCACCGGCACCGTGGGCCTGCTCAGCGCCATGGGGCAGCTCACGCTGGTGGCCTTTCTCACCTACTTCGCGCTGTGCTCGGGCGACACCTTCAGGCGCAAGCTCATCAAGATCACCGGGTCGAGCCTGCAGAAGAAGAAGGTCACGGTGCATGTGCTGGACGACATCACGCGCAACATCGAGCGCTACCTGCTGGTGCAGATCCTGGTGAGCGTCGTCGTGGGCGTGGCAACGGGGCTGGCCTTCTGGGTCATCGGGGTGGAGAACGCGGCCGTGTGGGGAATCATTGCGGCCGTGACCAACCTCATTCCGTACATCGGCTCGGTCATCGTGCTGGTGGCCGCGGGGCTGGTGGCGTTTTTGCAGTTCAACAGCCTGCAGATGGGGGTGGTGGTGGCCGGCGTGTCGCTGGCCATCCATACGCTCATCGGCAACTTGCTGATGCCCTGGCTCACCAGCCGCACCAGCCGCATGAACCCGGTGGCGGTGTTCGTGGGCGTGATCTTCTGGGGCTGGCTGTGGGGCATCTGGGGCCTGCTGCTGGGCATTCCCATCACGATGGTGCTCAAGGCGATCTGCGACCGGGTGGAAGACCTGCAGCCGATCGGGGAGCTGCTGGGCGAGTAGCCGCGAGCACCTGTACTTTTCTGTTTTCTGCTCCGGGGTAGTTCAGTGGCAGAACACTCGGCTTCACCGAGAAGGCGCTGGTTCGACCCCAGCCCCCGGACCCACCCATTCGCATGACCATGGACGACGACGCAACCGGATCGCCAGGAGGTTACGCCGGCTTTCAGATGGCCCGCGCGCTGGCCGCGGCGCAGCATGCCGATGCCTCGGTGCGCGCAGGCGCCGCCAAGCGGCTGCGCCAGTGGGCCGCGGTGCTCCGCAGTCACGCCGACGGTTCGGTCACCACCGGCTCGCGCACGCCCGTCGCCAACGCTCCAGCGTGGGCCACGCCCGAGGTCGTGACCGGCGGCTTCGCTACGGGCGCCTTGATGGCCGGCGGCCCGCTCCAGGCGCATGAGCGTTCCGTGCTCGCGCAGGTCGCGCCGCATGTGCCCGAGGCGGACGCGCGCCGCGCGCTGAACAGTTTCTTCCTCACGGACAAGGGGATCGAAAGGCTCCAGGCGATGCTTGCGTCCGGCCGCTTCGGCATCGAGGTGCCGGAGGAGTGCGCGTTGCTCGTGGTGGCCGGGCTGCTGCGGGCCGGCGAGGCCAGCCAGGCGTGGGCGCTGGTCGAGCAGCTCTCGCCCTGGTTCTCTGAACTGCGCTTCTATCCGGCCGAGTTGCCCGAGCCGCGCACCCGCGGCGAGCTGCTGTGGGTCGACGACGTTGCAACCGCCACGCGCCGCCTGCGCCAGGTGAAAGCCAATGCGCGGATCCTGGCGCAGAAAGAGGCCATCGAGGTGTGGGCGCCCCTGCACGACCGCATGGCCGCGCTGATGCTCGAAACCGTGCGCGGCGATGCGCCCATGGCGCTGCGCACGGCCGACGGCGCCTGGCAGCGCAACCAGGCCGGCAGCTTCACTGTCACCGGCGGCTGGCCTTGCGCGCACTACCCGCAAGGCTGGCGCGAGCGTGCGTCGGCGCTGCTCGATCACTGCAGGCAACTGCGCGCCGAGCACCCGCGTTGCACGCGGCCCGAACGTGAAGGCGACAGCTTTGCCACGCTGCGCGCAGGCCTGCAGCGCTGCGTGGATGTGCCCGAATCGCTCACGGGCAGGGAGGTGGGGCGCATTCGCCTCGTGCTGGCGCGCCATGTCGCCAAGCACGGGCTGCCCGACTCTGCGCGGCGCGCTGCACTGCGCCAGCAGCAACGCGCGCAAGCGGCTGGCGCCACCTTCCAGCAGATCGCCCGCCAGCTTGCGGTGCGGCTCGACGCCTTCCGACCCGACGAAGGGTTGGAAGACATCGCGTCTGTCGTCGCACCGATCGATGCCGACGAAGCCGCAACGAGCGGCCTGCCCGCGGCAACGCCGGTGCCGCCGTCGCTGCAACGCAAGGTGGGCCGCGCGCAGAAGGGAACGGCGGCTCAACTGGTCGAGCGCGGCACCATTCCTTCGGGCGAGGTGCTGGCCAAGGTGCTGCCCCTGTGGACCGCCGAACTGCGCGCGGCAGAGGTGGCCGACCCGGCGCTGCGCACGCTGCATGCGGCCCTCTATCGGGCGTTCCGGCGGCGCCGTTCCCTTCTGCTGCTCGATCTGCAGCGGCAGGTGCAATTCGATGAGTTGCCGTGGGTGCGTGCGATGGAGCGATTCCGCGGCAAGGACGACCATGCCTCGCGCCATGCCGCAATGCAGGCGCTGACCGGCGCGTCGCAACTGGCGCTGGGCGCGTTCCCGCACGCCATTCTTCCGAACAAGCTGCTGCAGGAGCTGCGGTCCCTGGCCGATGCCGCGGGGCTGAAGTTGCCGCTGGTCGAAGAGGTGGCGGCCGACATCTTCACGGGCCGCTTCTCGCCCAAGTTCGTGGCCGCCGCGAAAGTGGCTGCGGGCCTGCTGCAGGGCAGCCTGTACGCGAGGTACTACGGCATCGACTGCGCCGCGCTGATCGCGATGCCCGTGCCGGCTGACAAGCCGCACACCGATGCGAAGCGCGATGCGCTGTCGCTGCTGTGCGCGGCGCGCGCCGATTTACAGGCGGGTGTGCAGGCGGACGGATGGAGTGTGGCGCGCAACGGCATGGTGATCGAGCAGGCGCAGATCCTGACCACGCACAACCTCGCCGTGCTGTTCGCCGAACTCGGGCTGGGCGAGCGCATGGCGGCGCAGTTGCCCGGCATGGCCCGCCAGTGCTTGAAATGCATCTGCGTGCAGCTTCAGGTGGCCGTCGACACACGGCATGCGCGGTTGATTCAGATCAAGAACGCGGCATGTGCATGGCGGCAGATGGTTTTCTTTCTCTCGCTTTGCGAAGCGCGGGAGGCGGGCGCTTTCCTGGCTTGGGCGCAGGCGCACATCGATGAACAAGGCGATGAGTTTCGGCGCCTCTTCATGCCGGCCTTGCCGGGCCTGGCGGCTGCCGCCCGTGCGCAGGATTCGAAGGTCAGCCCCTTCCTCGGCTGGAGCCAGGAGCGGCACTGGCTGATGCCCGGCAGCTTGGCGGCAAGCTAGCCGAGAAGCGCCTTCCATTCGTCTGCCACCGCCTGCCGCCGTCTGCAGCCGCTGCTGCTGTTCTCGTTCATCGGGGAGAGCCTGTTTTGGCCGCTGCCTTGGACGGGGCCTTCACCGCGGCTTTCACCGGCAGCTTCTTCACGAAGGTCTGCGCCGCCTCCAGCGGCTGGCCATCGCGCGTGCGCAGCGCGATCTTTGCCACCGGTTTGCCGCTGTCGCGCTCCACCAGCACCGAATGCGGCTCGCCCTTGGCGTACAGGTGCGCCTCGCCCCAATGGCGCAGGCCCACCACCACCGGGAACAGGCCCTTGCCCTTGGCCGAGAGCACGTACTCCTGGTAGAGCGAGCCGTCCGACGCGGGCACCAGGTCGAGCACGCCTTCCTGCACCAGGTACTTCAGCCGGTCGGCCAGGATGTTCTTGGCCACGCCCAGGCTCTGCTGGAACTCGCCGAAGCGCTTCATGCCGTCGAACGCGTCGCGAACGATGAGCAGCGACCACTGGTCGCCGACGATTTCGAGCGAGCGCGCCATCGGGCAGGCGTCGTTCTTCAGGCTTTTTCTCTGGGCCATGGCTTTTTCCTTCGGTGGGCGAGTGTAGACGGCAATGCCGTTTCGGTTGCAAAGTAAAACCTGAATGGCTACGATCCGACTGGTTTTATTTTGAAACCTGAAAGCCTGTTGTCATGAATTCAACCGTTCCCCATTCGCCCGACGCCACCCCGGGCCTGCGCGCCAGCCCCGTGCGCGTGGCCGTCGTGCAGTTCGATCCGCAGGTGGGCGTCGAGAACCTCGGGCGCAATGCGCATGCAGTGAACGAGCGCCTGCTTGCGGCCGTCGAAAACAAGGCGAAGCTCATCGTGCTGCCCGAGCTCGCCACCACCGGCTATTGCTTCAGCGGGCGCGAGGAGGCGTACGCGCATGCGCAGCCCGTGCCCGGCGGCGACACGGTGCAGGGCTGGGTGGCGTTTGCCGCGCAGCACGGCGTGTACATCGTCGGCTGCCTGGTCGAGCAGGACGGCCTGCAGCTGTTCGACACCGCCGTGCTCGTCGGCCCGGAGGGCTACATCGGCCGCTACCGCAAGACGCACCTGTGGAACAACGAGAAGCTGTGGTTCACGCCAGGCAACGAGGGCTACCCGGTGTTCGAAACCAAGATCGGCCGCATCGGCCTGCTCGTGTGCTGGGACATCTGGTTTCCCGAGGCGCCGCGCATCCTGGCGCAGCTGGGCGCCGACATCGTCTGCCTGCCCACCGCCTGGGTGTGGACGCCGCCGCCGCTGTACGACGCGAGCGGCACCTGCATGGCGGCGTACCTGACGATCACCGCCGCGCATTCGAACAACGTGTTCATCGCCGCGGCCGACCGCGTGGGACAGGAGCGCGGCGCGGGCTTCATGGGCAATTCATTGATCGCGGGCAGCAACGGCTGGCCCGTGGGGCGCATCGCCGGACCCGACGAAGACACCATCCTCTACGCCGACCTGGACCTGGGCGCGGCGCGCAGCGCGCCCATCTGGAACCAGTTCAACGACCTGCACCGAGACCGGCGCACCGACCTGTACGACCCGCTGCTGGGGTATCGCGGTGGGCAGGCGCTTGCCAGGTGAACTGAAGCACGGAGCCGGCCGTGCGGCCGGCATCGCGCGGACGCCGCAACGCAGCGCGCCATGCATCAGCGCAGCGCACGCTGCGCATGTCGATGACGGGCCGCGGCGCCCACCCGGGGCTGAAAGCCAGCCGGCTGAACCCGCGCATGCACCGCACGCTGGCCGTGGTGATCCGGTGCGACAAGCCCGTGAACAAGGCCTTGTGCGCGTGGTGCTCGACGCCATCGTGGCGGACGGCAAGCCTGCCCGCCGCTGGAGCGCCCTCAGGTCGTCGTCATTCCGGAATCACGCCCGCCGGCACGCCACCGCGCGCACGGCCCAGCGTGCCCACGATCAGCGCGGCCACCAGCACCAGCACGCCGCTGAGCACCATGGTGCTGCCGATGCCGAAGCTGTCGACCGTCACGCCGCCGATCAGCGCGCCGGCGGCAATGGCCACCTGGAAGCCGCTGACCAGCAGTGCCTGGCCGGCTTCGGGCGCGTCGGGCACGGCTTCCATCATCCAGCCGGTGAGCGCCACTGGGATCAAGCCGAAGGCCACGCCCCAGATCACCACCACCACCGCGCCCGGCACGAAGCCGGTGCCGACCAGCGTGGACAGCAGCAGCGCCGTGGCCAGCATCAGCGCGGCCAGCAGGGTGGTGCCGCGCACGCTGCGCGCCACCAGGCTGCCGCCGACGAAGGTGCCGACGAAGCCCACCGCGCCATAGACCAGCAGCAGCGTGGAGACCGCGTTGGGCGCCAGGCCGAACACCTGCTGCAGCAGCGGCTTCAGGTAGGTGTAGGCCGCGAAGTGGCCGGCAATGAAGAACAGCACCGCCAGCAGGCCGACCTGCGCCATGCGGCGCGTGAGCGGCGTCAGCAGGTCGCGCGCGCCAATGGCCCGCGCCGGCGGCATGGCCGGCAACAGCCACAGCTGCACCAGCAGCACGACGGCGGCCAGCGCCCCGGTCACCGCGAACGAGGCGCGCCAGCCGAACAGCGTGCCCAGCAGCGAGCCCGCCGGCACCCCCAGCACGGTGGCGGCCGACACGCCCGCCAGCACGTAAGACATGGCGCGCGCCTGCGAGGCGTGCGGCACCAGCTGCGTGGCGGCGGCCGGCGCAAAGGTCCAGAAGCCGCCCACGCACAGGCCCAGCAGCAGTCTGGCGACCAGCATGGTCGCGAAGTTGGGCGCGAACGCGGCGAGCAGGTTCGACGCAATGAGCAAGGTGGTGAGCGCGATCAGCACCGTGCGCCGGTCGAGCCGGCCTGAGGCGACGATGAGCGCCGGGCCCGCGAAGGCGGCCAGCACGCCGGGCATGGTGACCATCAGGCCGGCCGTGCCGTCGGACACGTTCAGGCCGCGGGCAATGTCGGTCAGCAGGCCGATGGGCATGAACTCGGTGGAGACCATGGCGAAGGTGCCGACCGCAATGGAGCCGACGGCGAGCCAGGCGGAGCGCGTGGCGGATGCGGGCGATGCAGGTGATGCAGGCGCTGCGCTGCCGGGTGACGCCATCGCCAGGTCGTCGGCGCAGGGCGTGCTGCTGGGGGAATTCATCATGGGACTGTCCTGGAGCGCAGTGGCGGCGCGTGCACGCCACTGCCGGTGAAAGGGCATTGGAGTGTGCGAGCGGTCGCCGTCGCGACAAAGGGGGCGGCCGGCAGTAGTCAGTTTCCCTGGGGCGAACAATCAGCGTTTTTTTGATCGCCCTGGATGGCGATGGCCGTCAGAGCGCCTGCAGCACCCGCCCGTCGGCGATGAAGGAGTCGCCGATCAGCACGCGAAAGTCCGCGCCTTGCGGCAGCCCGGCCCGCGCCACGTCGGGCGAGAGGTATTCGACGTCCAGCACGGCCGCCTTGCCGCGTTCCAGCGGCTCGCCCGCCGGCACCAGCCAGCGCGCCGAAAAGCCTTCCTTGTCGACCACCAGCGCGCCGCGGTATTCGCCCGGCGCAATCGGCACGTCCTGCGAGGGCAGGCCGGGCTTGCGAAAGGTGAGTTCCACGCGCGCGTGCGGCGTGAAGCCGGGCGCGGTGTCGAAGCTGGGCGCGGCCACGGCCGGTGCGCGCGGTGCCCGGCGCGGCCGCTTGCTGATGAGCCAGGCAATCACGTTGCCGATGATCGGCACCCACAGCACCATCAGCAGCGTAGCGATGTCACGCGTGGTGGTGCCGGGCGTGGCCCGTTGCCGCACGATGGCGCCGCCCACGGCCACGCACAGCAGCACGATGACGATGACCTTGCGGCGGAACTGGATCTTGGTGGTCATGCCTGGGGCGCCGATGCTTCGGTTCGCGGGGTTGAGGTGGTGGGGGTTGCGAGTCTAGGGCCAGCGCGCACCCTGCTCACGTCACCCGCAACCTCTTCACGCCACCCGCAGCACCGCATCGGCCGGCAGCGCCTGCCAGTCGATCGATTCACCGGCGCCCAGGTGGTGCGTGGGCATGGCCGCGCCGGGCAGGTCGCCCCACTGCACGGTCAACTGGCGCCCACCGAGCCGCAATGCGATCTCGAACCCCGGCCAATGCGCCGGCACGTGCGGCGACAGCGACAGCTCGCGGCCCTTCACGCTCAACCCCAGCAGCGTCTCCACCGCCGCGCGGTGCAGCCATGCGGCCGAGCCGGTGTACCAGCTCCAGCCGCCGCGGCCCACGTAGGGCGCGGCGCCGTAGATGTCGCCCGCCATCACATAGGGCTCCAGCTCGTAGAGCGGCCCGCGCTCGGGGTGGCGCGCCCGGTGCGCGGGGCTCAGCCCCTCGAAGCTCTGCCACGCGGCCTCGTGGTCGCCCTGCAGCGCCTGTGCCATCAGCGCCCACACCGCGCCGTGCGAATACTGGCCGCCGTTCTCGCGCACGCCGGGCGGGTAGGCCTGGATGTAGCCCGGGTTGTTGCTCGACTTTGCCAGCGGCGGTGCCAGCAGCCGCAGCAGGCCGGCGGGCTCGTCGTGCAGCAGCTTCTTCACCGAAGCCATGGCCGGGCCGGTGTGCGCCGCGTCCGAGGCGCCCGACAGCACCGACCACGCCTGCGCGATCAGGTCGATGCGGCATTCGTCGTTGGTCGACGAGCCCAGCGGCGCGCCGTTGTCGAAGAAGGCGCGGCGGAACCAGGCGCCGTCCCAGCCGGCGTCGTGCAGCGCGGCGATCCAGCCGGTGCGCGCCGCCGTCCAGCGCGCGGCGCGTTCATGCTCGCCGCGGGCCTCGGCCAGCGGCGCGAACTGCGCGACCACGCTGCACAAAAACCATGCGAGCCACACCGATTCGCCGCGGCCTTCGTTGCCCACGCGGTTCATGCCGTCGTTCCAGTCGCCGGTGCCCATCAGCGGCAGGCCGTGCACGCCGGTCTTCAGGCTGCGGTCGATGGCGCGCGCGCCGTGCTCGAACACGCTGGCCATCTGGCCGCTGCGCTGGGGTGCGTAGTAGGCGTCTTCGGCACCGTCGGGGATGGCCGGGCCTTCGATGAAGCCGGCCATGGTGTCGAGCAGCGAGGCATCGCCCGTCACCTCGACGTAGTGCGCCGTGGCATACGGCAGCCACAGCAGGTCGTCGGAGAAATGCGTGCGCACGCCGGCACCGCCGGGCATGTGCCACCAGTGCTGCACGTCGCCTTCAGGGAACTGTCGTGCCGCGTTCACCAAGATTTGCTCGCGCAGCCGCGCCGGGTCGGTCAGGGCGAAGGCCATGGCGTCCTGCAACTGGTCGCGAAAACCGAAGGCACCGCCGGCCTGGTAGAAGCCGGCCTTCGACCACAGCCGGCAGGCCAGCGTCTGGTAGACCAGCCAGCGATTGACCATGGCGTCGAACAGCGGGTCGGGCGTGCGCACCTGCAGGCGGCCGAGCAGCTCGTCCCAGAAGCCGCGCACCTGCGCCAGTGCCTCGGGCACGTCGCGCTGGCGCCAGCGGTGCGCCAGGTCGAGCGCGGCGTCGGCGCTGGCCGCGTGGCCGAGCACAAAGCTGAAGCTGGCGCTTTCACCGGCCGCCACCAGGCATTCGCCGCCGATGGCCGCGCAGGCGTCGAGCCCGCTGCCGGCGCGCCGCGCCAGCGTGTCGGGCACTTCCACCATGCCGTGGCCGCCGAAGAATTCATTGCGGTCGCAGGTCCATTGCGTGGCGCCCTGCAGGCCCGCCAGCAGCACGAAGGCGGTGCTGCCGCCGAAGCCCGCGCCCGATTCGCGCTGCTCGCCGAACACGGCCGGCTGGTCTTCGGGCTTCCAGCAGTACACGGTGCGCCGCGTGCCGCGCGCGTCGCCAAGCTGCCACTCGGCCATGGCCAATGCGCGCAGGCGGCGCGGCGCGCTGCCTTCGTTGCGCACGCGCACATGCACGACTTTCACGGCCTCGTCGCGGTCCGCGAAGAAGGTGGTTTCCAGCACCAGCCCGTTCACTGCGCACTCGAACACCGTGTAGCCCTGCCCGTGCCGCACGCGGTGGCTTGCACCGCCGGCGTTGCCGCCCGCGGGGGTCAGCGGCAGCATCTCGCGCGTGGCCAGGTCCTGCAGCAGGTAGTGCTCGAAGGCCGGGTCCTGCACCGGGTCGTTCGACCACGGCGTGACCTGGTGCATGCGGCTGTTGCCGGCCCAGGTGAAGCCGGTGCCCCACTCGGACACCTGAAAGCCGAAGGCCGCGTTGGCAATGACGTTGATCCACGGGCGCGGCGTGCGCCGGTCGGGGCCGACGTCGAAGCGGAACTCGCCGGTGTCGGCGTCGAACTCGCCGGTGGGGGCGGTGACGGTTGGCGTCGGCGCGCCGCGCAGCAGCAGGGGCACGCTCTTCAACGGGGCGGGCGCGTCGTCCGCCGGTGCGGCGCTGTCGTTGCGCGTCTCGTGCAAGGCGGCCACCTGCACTTCGAGCGGGCGCCCGTCGGCCGTGAACACCACGCGCGCCAGGTTGGAGAGCGCGGCCTTCTCCGAAGGCACCACGTCCTGGTCGCGCAGCAAATAGAAGCCGGCCGTGTCGTTGCGCGGAAAGCTGTTCTGCGTCTGCTGCATGACGCGTGCGCGCAGGCCTTCTATTTCGCGCTGCAGCGGCATCAGGTAGGAGTTGGGCTCGCTGTTGAGCACCACCAGGTCGCAGGCCACGCCGCCAAAGCCCCACCAGGGCTGGGCGCGCAGCAGCGTGTTGATGAGCCCCATGCCGATCATCGAATGCATGTACACCAGCACGATGGGCTTGTCGCCCGAAATGCCGAAGCGCCAGATCTGCCGCAGGTCGATCAGCCCGCGGTCGCTCATGACGCGCGGCGTGGTGTACGTGAGGATGGTCGTGAGGTCTTGCAGCGCCAGGTTCTGCGCGGGCGCAATGCTCAGGTCGCGCAGGCGTACCTGCGCCAGCGTGGCGGCCATGCGGGTGGCGCGCTCCACGTGCATGGGCTGCATGTAGCGGTCGATGCCGGGCATCAGCCCTTCGATGGTCTCGTCCGCCGCCGTGGCAAAGCTCAGCCGCGCGGTGGCGCCCGGCGCAATCGACAGCCGCACGCGCAGACAGGCGATGGGGTCCAGTCCGTTCACCTGTTTGCCGTTGGCCGTGAGCGGCTGCGCGTCCAGCGCGGGGTCGGCCAGCGTGCGGTTGCGCCCGATGAAGGCGCGCCGGTCGGTCATGCAGTCGACGGACAGGACATGGGCGTCCGCCGAGGCCAGAAAGTGCGCGGCGGCCACCACCGCGTCGCCATGCAGGCGCGGCTTGCGCGACAGCAGCAGCGCGCGCCATGCCGGTTCCCAGCGCGACGCCACGAACAGGTTGGCAAAGGCCGGATGCGCCTCGTCGGCCTTGGGGTTGGACAGCACCGGCTCGAAGTAGGAGACCAGTTCGAGCGTGCGCGTGGTGTCGCCGGTGTTGTGCAGCGTGATGTTGCGCAGCTCGGTGTCGTCCTCGGGGCTGATGAGCACCGTGGTGCGCACCTGCAGGCCGGGGCCGGTGGCGTCGAACTGCACCTGGTCGGCCAGGAAGCGGGTGCGGTAGCGCCAGTCGGCGCCGGGGGCGGGCAGGGCGGTGAGCGAGGTGAGTGGCTGGGCGCCGTCGCCCGTGCCCACGTCGCGCACGTCGCGCACGAAAAAGAAGGTGCCGTAGCTGTCGCGCAGCGGGTCGTCGCGCCAGCGCGTCACGTTGAACGAGTGCCAGCGGCTCACACCGGCGCCGTTGGCGCGCAGGGCCACGGTGTAGCGCCCGTTCGACAGCAGGTGCGTGGGCTGGAAGCCCGGCGCCATGGGGTCGACCATGCGGGGCTGGAACAGCGGCGCCAGCTCGGCCTGGCTGGGCTCGGGCGGCGTGCGCGGGTCGGCGCTGCCGATGATCTGGCGCGGCGTGCGCTCGTGCAGCAGCGTCTCGTGCGCCTGCACCAGCGCGGCGCTGCCGAACCAGTGGCGCGGCGCGTCGGCGCACAGCACGTTGCACAGCGCCACCAGCGACATGCCCTGGTGGTGCGCCATGAAGTTGCGCACCACGGTGAATTCCTGGCCCTCGATCTGGCGCGAGGCGGTGAAGTCGACCGCGTCATGAAAGCCGAACTCCCCGCGCGCGCCGAGCGACTCGAGCAGTTCGAGGTTCTGCAGCGCCGCCACGGGCGCGAACGGCAGCGCCATGGCGCTCGCATAGGGCGCCACCACGCGGTCGGTGGGCGGCGTGCGCCGCAGCGCCAGGCGCGGCACGCCGAAGGGCGAGTACTGGTAGGCCAGCGAGTGGTCCTGCGCAAAGTAGGCCGACTCGGACACGCCCCACGGCAGGTTCTGCGTGCGCCCGAAGGCCTGCTGCTCGGCCACGGCGGCGCTGTTGGCCACCTGCAGCAGGCCGTCGGTGGGCTCGGTCATCACCAGCGCGGGCATGACGTACTCGAACATCGAGCCCGACCACGACTTCAGGCTGGGCTCAAAGCCCACCAGCAGAAACGGCCGGCCCAGCGCCATCCAGTGGCGGCGCGGCACGTCGCCCTTGGCGATGGCCAGAAAGCTCAGCAGGCGCGACTCGGAGGCCAGCAGGTCGTAGTAGCTGGCGTCGAGCACGTTCTCTTCCACCCGCAGGCCGATGTGGAACAGGTGGCGCTTGGGGTCGTAGAGGCCGCTGAAGTCCATGCCGGTGTGCAGCGCGTCGCAGCGCTGCGCCAGGGCTTCCAGCGCGGGCGCCTCGTGGGGCTCGCAGCCTTCGACGGCAAAGGCGCGGCAGGCCTGCGCCACGGCCACCAGGTGGCCCGCGAAGTTGCCGCTGTCCACGCTCGACACGTAGTCGGGCGGCAGCGGCTTCAGCGTTTGCGTGTCGTACCAGTTGAACAGGTGCCCCTGGTGCTTCTGCATGCGGTCCACGCTGTCGAGCGTGGCCGCCAGGCGCGAGAGCAGCGCGGGCGTGTCGATCCAGCCGAACTCGCGCGCGCAGCAGGTGGCGAGCAGGTACATGCCGATGTTGGTGGGCGAGGTGCGGTGCGCCAGCGTGGGCTGCGGCTCCAGCTGCAGGTTGTCGGGCGGCAGGTGGTTGTCTTGCGGGCCCACCACGTGCTCGAAGAAGCGCCAGGTGTCGTGCGCCAGCTTCTCGAGGTACGCGCGCTGGTCGGTGTCGAGCGGGTCTTGCGCTTTCGCCTCGACACGGCTGCTCCACCACGCCACGACCGGTGCCAGCGCCCACAGCACGAACAGCAGCGTGCCGACCACCGGGTAGGCGCTCCAGTGCGCGGCCACGGCCAGCGCCAGGCACAGCAGGCTGCTGGCGGCCGCGTTGCGCAGAAAGGGCAGGAGGCGCTCGCTGGCTTGCGCCTGCGCCTGCGCCGCGGTGGTCCATTCGAGCAAGTGCCGGCGGCTCACGACCAGGCGCCAGGTCGCGCGAAACCAGGCGTCGAGCAGCAGCCGCGTTTGCGCCGCCAACTGCACGAACTGCCAGGCCGCGCCCGCCATGGCGCGCAGCAGTTCCACCGCGCCCACGTCGAAGAAGTGGCGCAGCTCGATGGCGCGCCGCGTGGGCACCAGCCCGGCCAGCGCGCCCAGCAAGGGCCCGAGCGTGAGGGCCGCACCCACGGCGGCCAGCGCCCAGCCCAGCGGCATGGGCTGGGTGAAGATCACCAGCACCAGCAGCGCGAAAGAAGCCGGCACCACCAGCGAGCGGCGCAGGTTGTCGCCCATCTTCCACAGCCCCAGCGCGTCCAGCCCGAAGCGGCGCGCGCGCCACATGAGCGGCAGCAGCTGCCAGTCGCCGCGCACCCAGCGGTGCACACGCGATGCGGCCACGCCGGCATGGTGCGGATGGTCTTCCACCAGCACCACGTCGCTCACCATGGCGCAGCGCGCGACCGTGCCTTCGAGCAGGTCGTGGCTGAGCACGGCGCCGTCGGGCAGGCGGCGGTCGAGCGTGGCGTGCAGCGCACGCACGTTCAGCAAGCCTTTGCCGGTGAAGGAGCCGCTGCCGAACACGTCCTGGTAGATGTCGGAGGCGCCGCTGCCGTACGGGTCGAGCCCGCACTGGCCGGCAAACAGCCAGTGGAAAAAGGTGCGCTCATGACGCATGGGAAACGGTGTGACGATGCGCGGCTGCAATATGCCGAAGCCGGCCACCACGCGCTGGCTTTGCGCATCGATTTCCGGCGCGTTGAGCGGGTGCGCGGCCACCGACACCAGGTCGCGCAGCGCGCCCGGCGGCAGGCCGGTGTCGCTGTCGAGCGTGAGCACATAGGGCGTGCGGCCGGCGGCCAACTGCAGGCCCGGCGCGAGTGGCAGAAAGCCGCTGGCGTCGCCGGTGGCGAGCAGGCGCACCAGCATTTCGAGCTTCCCGCGCTTGCGCTCCCAACCCATCCAGCGCTGCTCGGTGTCGCTCCAGCTGCGTGGGCGGTGCAGCAACAGAAAGCGTGGTGCGGTGCCGGGCGCCACCGGATAGCGGGCGTTGAGCACGGCGATGCGTTGCAGGGCGTCGTCGAGCAGCGCGCCGTCGGTGGGCAGCGAGGCCTGCGGGGCGTCGGCCCAGTCGGTCAGCAGCGCGAACTGCGCATGCGCTTCGCGGTTCGCGAGCCAGTGCAGCTCGAGCCGGTGGGCGAGCTGGGCGTTGTTGGCGGCCGAGCTCAGCAGCGTGGGCATGACGACGAGCGCGCGGTGACGCTCGGGAATGCCGTTCGCAAAATCCAGGCGTGGCAATGCCTGCACCCGCACCGACTCGGCCATGATGCGCTGCGCCAGCGACAGCAGCGCCTCCGACAGCGGCCAGGCGAGCAGCACCAGCGCCAGCACGGTGGTCCAGTCTTCGCGGTGCGGCAGGCCGTGCAGCACGGCCGCCAGCAGCAGCGCGGTGCCCAGCGCGACCGAGCCGATGTAGACCGGCAGGCGCCAGCCGCGGCGGCTGTGTGCTTCCCGCGCCGCGCGCGGTCGCACGGCGCGGCCGGCCTTGTTCAACGGCTCAGTGGCCTGCAACGCCGCGATCAACGCGGGCCGCCCCTGGCCGAAGAGGTAGTAGCCCGCCGTGCCGTCGGCGCGGTCGGTTTCGGCGCCCGCATCGTCGGCCGGCGCGGCCGCGGCCAGTTGCACCACGGCCTGCGCCACTTCGCGCTCGGGCCGTTCGCTGGTGCGTGCCACCTGCTCCATGGCGTGCGTGATCTGCTGGCGCGTGAGCTCGCTCTCGTTGGCAAAGCTGGGCAGTTCGCGCAGCACGCGCAGCGATCGGCTCACGGGCTCGATCAGGTCGCTCCACTCCACCTGGCCGATCATGCGCAGCGTGGTGATGATGTTGCCGACCGTGAGGTTGGCCGCGGCCTGCGCGTTCTGCGCGTCGTTGATGAGCACCGGGCCGTTGGGGCAGTGCTGCTCGGTCCAGCGCACGAGCGCGGGCATGTCCTCGCCGCGCTCCACGGGCAGGCGCTGCCACAGCTGGGTGAGGTAGTTGTCCTGCAGGCCGTGGCTTTGCAGTGCGCGGTAGAGCACGTCGAGGTCTTGCGCGCTGAGGTGCGGCGCGGCGTCCCATGCGGCGTGCGCGATTTCGCGCGCCACCTTGTTCTCCGCGATGGTCTCCGCCACGCGGCGCAGGTTTTCCAGCAGCACCACGCGCAGGGTGGTGGGCAAGGCCCACAGCTCGCCGAGCGTGAGTTCGTCGACCTCCTGGTAGGCGTTCAGGAAGGCGGTGAACAGCGTCTGGTTGAGCACGCTGTCGGTGTGGGCCACATAGGCCCATGCAATGCCGTACACGCGCGGCAGGCCGGCCAGCGGCGGCGCGGCCAGCTTGGGCAGGCGCGCGTAGTAGCTGCGCGGCACGCCGTCGTGAATCTGCTGGAGCTGCGCCTCGACCAGGTGGAAGTTGTCGAGCAGCCATTCGGCCGCCGGCGACACATAGCGACCGCTGAGCGAAATGAGCGCGATGTAGTCGAAGGCGTTGCGCAGCGACGCCAGATTTTCGTCCACGCGGGGGAAGAAGGGCGCGGCTTCGCGCACCAGGCGGTCGTCTTCCACCACCTGCGCGCGTGCCAGGCTGCGGCCGTGCTGTTCGAAGCGTTGAATGCCGAAGAGCTCGGCGCGAATCGGAAGGGCGACCGGGTCATGCGGACCCAGGAGCAGCGCCCGGGCGTAGTGACTGAGCCCCTGGAGGCGGTCGACGGCGGCTGCGGCGCTCAAGCGAGCGAGAAGACGCCGACGCCCAGCACCACGGCCACGCAGGCCATCGTCACGATGCGGCCCGCAGCAAGCGCGCGCACCCGCTGCATGTGGCTTCGCAGCGAGAACCAGCGCCCATGGGCGCGTGCGCAATGGCGCATGTGGGAAGCAAGTGCCTCGATGTCGTTGCCGACGAAATCGATGGGCGAATGGGTCAGTGTCTGCGGGACGGGCATGGCTACGGGCTCCTTGTAACGACTTCGAGCTGCCGCGCGATTGCGAGAACTGTGAACGTCACCCACCGTACCTGTTTAATTGCCCTTACGGGTTCCTCATTACGGACAAACGATGTAGGAGAGGGCGCACTTGGCCCACTCTTCTACGCAAATTTGATGTAGATCAACCCGTGTTGCGCAGCCCCGCCGCCACCCCGTTGATGGAAATGTGAATGCCGCGCTGCAGCCGCTCGCCGCCGTCGCCCGCGCGGTAACGGCGCATCAGCTCCACCTGCAGGTGGTGCAGCGGATCGATGTAGGGGAAGCGATGGCGCACCGAGCGCTGCATTTCGGCGTTGCCTTCGAGCCGTTGCTTCGCGCCGGTGATGAGCGTGAGCGCGTCCGACGTGCGGTGCCACTCCGCATCGATCATCGAGAACACCTTCTGGCGCAGCTTGCGGTCGGTGACGAGTTCGGCATAGCGCGAGGCCAGCGCCAGGTCGCTCTTGGCGAGCACCATGTCCATGTTCGACAGCAGCGTGCGAAAGAAAGGCCACTGCTCGTACATGCGCTGCAGCAGCGCCTGGCGTTCCTTCTTGCCCGCGGTGGTGCCGGCCGCGGCCAGGAACTGCTCCACGCCGGAGCCGAAGCCGAACCAGCCCGGAATCGTCAGGCGGCACTGGCCCCAGCTGAAGCTCCAAGGCACCGCGCGCAGGTCGTCGATCTTGTGGCTCGGGTTGCGCGACGCGGGGCGCGAGCCGATGTTGAGCTCGGCAATTTCGCGGATCGGCGTGGAGCCGAAGAAGTAGTCGCCGAAGCCCGGGGTTTCGTACACCAGCTTGCGGTAGGCCCCCATGCTGGCGGTCGAGAGTTCGCCCGCGGCCGAGAGAAAGGTGGCCGGCGCCGACTTGCCTTGGGGCAGCAGCGTGGCCTCCAGCGTGGCGGCCACCAGCGTCTCGAGGTTGCGCCGGCCGATCTCGCGGTTGGCGTACTTCGAGCCGATGACCTCTCCCTGCTCGGTCAGGCGAATCTGGCCGCGCACCGTGCCCGGCGGCTGCGCCAGGATGGCCTGGTAGCTCGGGCCGCCGCCGCGTCCCACCGTACCGCCACGGCCATGGAACATGCGCAGGCGAATCGGGTTGGCCTTCTTCTTGTTCAGCTCGTCGAACAGCGACACCAGCGCGATGCCCGCGCGGTACAGCTCCCAGTTGCTGGTGAAGATGCCGCCGTCCTTGTTGCTGTCGCTGTAGCCGAGCATCACGTCCTGCTCGCCGCCCGAGCGCTCGATGAGCGCCTGGATGTTCGGCAGCGCATAGAACGCGCGCACGATGGGCGCGGCGTTGCGCAGGTCTTCGATGGTCTCGAACAGCGGCACCACGATGAGGTCGCAGGTCGCGTTGCTGTCCATCGCGCCGCGCAGCAGGCCCACTTCTTTTTGCAGCAGCAGCGCTTCGAGCAGGTCGCTCACTGTTTCGGTGTGGCTGATGATGTAGTGGCGGATGGCCGCCGCGCCGTAGCGCGCACGCGAGGCGCGGGCGGCGGCGAAGATGGCCAGCTCGCTGCGCGCGAGCGGGGAGTAGTCGGCGTCGGGCACGCGCAGCGGGCGGGCGTCGTCGAGCAGCTCGAGCAGCAGCTTCTGCTTGGCTTCTTCGGCCAGCGAAGCATACGAAGGCTCGATGCGCGCGGTGGCCAGCAGCTCGGCAATGACGGCCTCGTGCTTGTCGGAGCTCTGGCGCAGGTCGACCGTGGCCAGGTGAAAGCCGAACACCTCCACCGCGCGGATCAGCGGCAGCAGGCGCGGCGCGGCGAGCACGGTGCCGTGCTTTTCTTCGAGCGACTCGGCCACGGTGCGCAGGTCGGCCAGAAAATCTTCGGCCGCGGCGTACGGGTTTTGCGGGGCGACGGCATGGCGCGCGGCTTCGCCGCCGGTGAACTCGCGCAGGGTGGCCGCCAGGCGCGCATACACGCCGGTGAGGGCGCGGCGGTAGGGCTCGTCCTTGCGGTGCTCGCTGGTGTCGGGCGAGCGCTCGGCCAGCGCCTGCATCTCGACCGACACATCGACCAGCGTGGCCGACAGCGACAGCTCGCCGCCCAGGTAGTGCACCTCGGTGAGGTAGTGGCGCAGGGCCAGTTCGCACTGGCGGCGCAGCGCGTATTCGAGCGTTTCGGCGGTGACGTTGGGGTTGCCGTCGCGGTCGCCGCCGATCCACTGGCCCATGCGCAGGAAGGTGGCCACGGAAGGCGTGTGGCCGCCCTGGGCCAGAGCCTTTTCGAGGTCGGCGTACACGCGTGGAATCTCGCGCAGGAAGGTGGCCTCGTAGTAGCTCAGCGCATTCTCGATTTCGTCGGCCACGGTGAGCTTGGAAAAGCGCAGCAGGCGCGTTTGCCAGATCTGCGTGACGCGCGTGCGCATCTGTGTTTCGTTGTCGGCGAATTCCAGCGGCGTGAGGGTGTCCTTGCCGCCGGCGTAGGCGTTCTGGCGCAGGCGGATCTCGTCGCGCACCGTCAGCAGTTGCGCGATGACGCGCTCGGCGTCCAGGATGCTCTTGCGCTGCACTTCGGTCGGGTGCGCGGTGAGCACCGGCGACACATAGCTGCGGGCCAGCGAGGCGACGATGTCGTCGGGCTTCACGCCGGCCTTGCGGATGCGCGCCAGCGCGGTCTGCAGGTCGCCGTCGACGCTCTCGCCGGCGCGCTCGGTTTCCGTGCGGCGGCGAATCAGGTGGCGGTCTTCTGCCAGGTTGGCCAGGTGGCTGAAGTAGGTGAAGGCGCGGATCACGCGCACCGTCTCGGCTGCGCTCAGGCCCTTGAGCAGGTTTTTCAGCGCGCGGTCGGCGGCATGGTCGGCGTCGCGGCGGAACGCCACCGACAGCGTGCGGATCTTCTCGACCAGGGCATAGGTCTCGTCTCCTTCCTGCTCCCGGATCACGTCGCCGAGGATCCGGCCCAACAGCCGGATGTCTTCGATCAGTGGCTGGTCTTCGGCCTGGCGGCGCTTGGGGAGGGCAGGGGTCTTGCTGGCTTTCATTCGGTGTGTTCCTGGGGACTTGAATGGACGCGCCGCCTGCGTTGCTGCGGCGCAACATGCTAGCATTCCAGCGGTCTGGAAACATGTACTTTTTGGGAGCGGTCTTGAGCAATATCGTGATCGCCACGCGCGAAAGCCGCCTGGCCCTTTGGCAGGCCGAACACGTGCAGGCGCTTCTGCAAGAACGAGGCCACACGGTCAGCCTGCTCGGCCTCACCACCACCGGCGACCAGATCCTGGACCGCTCGCTCAGCAAGGTGGGCGGCAAGGGGCTCTTCGTGAAAGAGCTCGAGCTCGCGCTCGAAGAAGGGCGCGCCGACATCGCGGTCCATTCGCTGAAGGACGTGCCGATGGACCTTCCCGACGGCTTCGTGCTGCCCTGCGTGCTGGAACGCGAAGACCCGCGCGACGCGCTCGTCTCGCCCCGCTACGACTCGCTGGCCGCCCTGCCGCAGGGCGCGGTGGTGGGCACCTCCAGCCTGCGCCGCATCGTGCTGTTGCGCGCGCTGCGGCCCGACCTGCGCATCGAACCGTTGCGCGGCAACCTCGACACCCGCCTGCGCAAGCTCGACGAAGGGCAGTACGACGCCATCGTGCTGGCCGCGGCCGGGCTCAAGCGCCTGGGCCTGGAAAGCCGCATTCGCGTGGCCTTCGACCCCGACACCATGCTGCCGGCCGCGGGACAGGGCGCGCTGGGCATCGAAGTGCGCGCCGAGCGCGCCGACCTCATCGAACTGCTGAGCGCGCTGAAGCACCAGGGCGACTGGCTCTCGACGGCCGCCGAGCGCGCCGTGAGCCGCGCCATGGGCGGCAGTTGCTCGATGCCGCTGGCGGCCCACGCCCGCTGGCAGGCCGACGGCGCCTTGCGCATCGACGCCGCCTGGGGTGACCCGGAAGGCCGCGCGCCGCTGGTGAAGGTGCATGCACTCGCATCTGCCGACGACTTCGCACAGGCCGACGCGCTCGGCCAGCGCGCCGCGGCGCTGCTGCGCGACGCCGGGGCGCACTGACAGCCGTCGTCATCGCATGACCACGCGTCCCGTCATCGTCACGCGACCGGCGCGCGAGGCCGTGCAGTGGGTGGCCGGCCTGCGCGCGGCCGGGCTCGACGCGGTGGCGTTGCCGCTGATCGCGATCGAGCCGGTGGCCCATGCCGCGCCCTTGCGCGCGGCATGGGCGCGGCTTTCGAGCTTTTCGGCGCTGATGTTCGTGAGCGCCACCGCCGTCGAGCATTTCTTCCAGCACCGGGACACGGCGCTTTCATTGGCGGGCTGCCGTTTCTGGGCCACCGGCCCCGGCACCACGCGCGCCTTGCTGCGCGCCGGCGTGCCGCCCGAAGCCATCGACGCACCGCCGCCGGAAGCCACCCGCTTCGACTCCGAGGCGCTGTGGGAGCGTGTGCAAACGCAGGTGTCGGCGGGCGTGCGCGTGCTGATCGTGCGCGGCGGCGACGAGGACGCGAACCCGACCGGACGCGACTGGCTCGCCAACGAGATCGATGCCGCGGGCGGCGCCAGAGACACCGTGGTCGCGTACCGACGGTTGCCGCCCTCGCTGGACGCGGCACAACGGCAGCTGGCGCTCGACGGCGCCGAAGGCCGCGCGATCTGGCTGTTCAGCAGCTCCGAGGCCATCGGCAATCTCCAGCGCGCGATGCCCGGCACTTGCTGGCATGCCGCCAGCGCCGTCGCCACCCATGCACGCATCGGTGAAGCCGCGCGGGCCGCGGGTTTCGGGGCGTTGCGTGTATGCACACCCCTGCTGGACGCACTGGTCGCGTCGATAGAATCGTTGGCATGAGCGCCGCGTCCCCGTCAGACGATCTTTCTTCTTCCCCAGCCGCCGCCACCACGCCGGTACCGGCCACCGTGGCACCGCATCAGACCCCCGCGGCCAAAGCCGCCGGCGCGCTGCTTCTGTCGCGCCTGGGCCTGGCACTGGTCGCGCTCGTGGCACTGGCCTCGCTGCTGATGACCATCGCGCTGTGGCAGAAGGTCAGCGGCATGAAAGAGCAACTCGCACGCCAGAGCGCCGACGCCATCGCACAGTCGATGGAAGCGCGCACGTTGGCCCGCCAGGCCAGCGACACGGTGCGCGATGCCTCGGCCCGCGTGGCACTGATCGAAACGCGCGTGGCCGAAGTCGCGCTGCAGCGTTCGCAGCTCGAGGAACTTATTCAAAGCCTGTCGCGTTCGCGTGACGAGAACCTGGTGGTCGACATCGAATCGGCCCTGCGCCTGGCGCTGCAGCAGGCGCAGGTCACGGGCAGCGTGGAGCCCTTGCTGGCCGCGCTCAAGGCCGGCGACGTGCGCATTGCGCGTGCGGCCCAGCCCCGGCTGGCACCGCTGCAGCGTGCCATGCAGCGCGACGCCGACCGCCTGCGCAGCAGCGCCAGCACCGACAACGCGGAGGCGCTGCAAAAGCTCGACGAACTGATGCGCGGCGTGGACGACCTGCCCACGCTCAATGCGGTGGCCGTGCGCGGCACCGGCGCCAACGCCTGGCAGGTCGAGCCCATTCCCGCCGACGCGCCGTGGTGGCGCCGCGTGCTGCTGACCATTCGCGGCGAGATGCGCTCGCTGGTGCGCGTCGGCCGCATCCAGAGCCCGGAGGCGATTCTGCTGGCGCCCGAGCAGTCGTACTTTCTGCGCGAAAACCTCAAGCTCAAGCTGCTCAACGCGCGCCTGTCGCTGCTGTCGCGGCAAATGGACACCACGCGCAGCGAGCTGGCGCAGGTGACCGCGTCGCTCAACCGCTATTTCGACCCGGCCTCGCGCCGCACCCAGGCCGCCGCCACGCTGCTGCAGCAACTGCAGGCGCAGGTGAAGAACACCGAGCCGGTGCGCATCGACGACACCCTTACCGCGCTCACCACCGCGGCCGCAGGACGCTGACCGGGAATGCGCGCCGCAATCTGGCTCCTTGCGCTGTTTGCCGTCGCCGCGGCCGTGGCCCTGTTCGCAGGCAACAACCAGGGCACCATCACCGTGTTCTGGCCGCCGTGGCGGGTCGACCTGTCGCTCAACCTGGTGCTCGTGATCCTGCTGGTGGCCTTTGTGCTGCTGCATGCGGCGTTGCGCGCGTTGGCGGCCTTGTTCTCGCTGCCGAAGCAGGCGCGCCAATGGCGGCTGCAGCAGAAGGAGCGCACGCTGCATGCGGCGTTGCTCGATGCGATGGTGCAACTCATTTCGGGCCGCTTCTCGCGCGCACGCAAGGCGGCGCTGGCCGCGCTGACGCAGGAAAAAAATCTCTCCGCACTCGGTGCCAGCCTGCCGCAGGCGCAGCAGGTGCGCGTGCTCTCGCATCTGCTGGCGGCCGAAAGCGCGCAGGCGCTGCAGGACAAGCCGGCCCGCGACGCCCATCTGCAGCAGGCCCTGAACGAAAGCGCCGACCGCGCCGTGCTCGCCAGCCCCGAGACGCGCGAAGGCGTGCAGTTGCGCGCCGCACGCTGGGCGCTGGAAGACCGCGACGCGGCCGCCGCGCTGGCCCGGCTCGAAGAATTGCCGCAAGGCGCGCAACGCCGCACGCTGGCCCTGCGCCTGCGCCTGAAGGCGGCCCGCCAGGACCGTCGCACGCTCGAAGCGCTCGAAACCGCGCGCCTGCTGGCCAAGCACCGTGCGTTCTCCGAAGCGGCTGCGCAAAGCATCGTGCGCGGCCTGGCCACCGAGCTGCTGTCGGGCGCGCACGACCCGGCGCAACTGCTGCGCGCCTGGACCGAGCTCGACGCCAACGAGCGCGCGATGCCCGAAGTGGCCGTTCATGCGGCGCAACGCATGGTCGCGCTGCGTGGCGATCTGGCGCTGGCGCGCGGCTGGCTGCTGCCGGCCTGGGAGCGCATGGTGGCCAATCCGCGCGGCCTGGGCGATGCGCTGCGCGTGAAGCTGGCGCGCGCGCTCGAAGCGGGGCTCGATTCGGTGGACGCCGACTGGCTGGCCCGCATCGAGACCGCGCAACGCAACAACCCGCGCGACCCCAATCTGCAGTACCTCGCGGGCATGGCCTGCATGAAGCGGCAGCTGTGGGGCAAGGCCCAGCAACTGCTGACGCAGGCCGGCCTGGGCCTGCAGGACACCGAGCTCTACCGCCGCGCCTGGCTTGCGCTGGCGCAACTGGCCGAAGACCGCGACGACGCCGCGCAGGCCGCCGAGGCGTGGAAGCGCGCGGCGCAGGTCGAGATCAACTGAGCGCGTTCAGGGGCAGGCAGGCTTTTCGGTTGTCAGGCCGGATGCCTCCTCCCTCGCGGATTTGCCGCTGCCGAACACCCGCCAGCTGAGGCCGGCGAGCAGCCACACACCCACACACCCGTAGAGCATCACCAGGCCGAAGCCGTGCACCAGCGCCGCATGCACCGTGGCGCCAGACGGGTCCGCCTGCGACAGCGCCGGAAAGCTGTCCGACAGCGATGCGAAGTTGCCCGCCGCGATCTTCTGCGCCAATGCGCGCAGCTGCGGCGCGTCCAGCGATGCGGACAGCGCGCCGCGCAACTGCGCGTGAATGCCTTCGAGCAGGATGAAGCCCATCAGCGCGATGTTGATGGCCAGCGTGATCAGCCGTGCGCTCATGTCCATGCCCGAGGCCATGCCCGCGCGCGTGCTCGGCACCGAACCGGTGGTGGTGTTGGTTACCGGCGTGTTGGTTAGGCCCAGCCCGATGCCGGCCAGCAGGCAACCCGGCAGCACGGCCAGTCCATTCGACACGCTCGCCGCGTTCGCCATGCTCAAGCCGATGCCGTAGCGCATGGCGATGAAGCCCAGCCCGATGACGAACAGGCCCATCGGAATGACCACGCCGGGCCGGTAGCGCAGCGACAGGCGCTCGGCCAGCGGCGGCAGCACCAGCGTGGGCAGCGTGTACGCCAGCAGCGCGGTGCCGGCCGTGACCGCGTCGTAGCCGAGGGCGCCCTGAAAGTAGATCGGCAGGTAGATCATGAAAGGCCAGAAGCTGAAGTTCATGCCGACCGAGCCAAAGAGCGCGCCCGAGAAGTTGCGCACCCTGAAGACCGAGAAATCGAACATCGGATGCGGGTGGGTTTTTTCCACCCACACGAACAGCGCGAAGCTCGCAGCCGACGCGCCCAGAATGCCGAGCGCCGTCGGGCTGGCGAACCCCAGGGCCGGCCCCTGCGTGATGAAGTACGTGAGGCCCAGCACGGCGAGCGACAGCGTGACGATGCCGCGCAGGTCGAGCCGCTGGGCGTCGGGGTCGCTCGACTCCTGCACGCTGACCGCCACCAGGGCGAGGGCGATCGCGGCCAGCGGCGCATGAATCAGAAACACCCACTGCCAGCTCGACAGCGCCACGATCGCGCCGCCAACGATCGGCCCGAACCCCAGCCCCATGCCGAACACCACGCCCCAGATGGCGAAGGCCTTGCTGCGCGCCGGCCCCTGCTGGAACTGGTGCGAGAGCACCGCGAGCTGGCAGATCAGCATGGCGCCGCCGGCAAGGCCTTGCAGGAAACGGCTCGCCACGAGCACCGACGCGTTCTGCGCCAGGCCGCACACCAGCGAGGTGAAGCCGAACAGCACCACGGCGACGACCAGCACGCGCTTGCGCCCGTAGCGGTCGGCCAGCGTGCCGGCGGCCATCAGCACCGTGGTGCAGGCGAGGGTGTAGGCGTTCATGGTCCACTGCATGTCGCTGAAGTCGGCGTGCAGGGCGCCTTCGAGGCTGGGAAGAATGACCGGCACGCTGGAGATTTCCAGGCCGAACATCAGGGCAATGAGGCAGATCGCAGCCAGCGCGATCCGGTTCTTGCCGGCGGGGGAGAGAAGCATCGGAGGGTCTTTCAGGAGGCAAGGGACCAAAGCGGTCGGGCCGATTCTGTGGACTGGGGCTTCATGATGGAAATGATTTAATTTTCTAGAATTCATGACCAACCATCATTGAACTGCCGCCATGGATTTCGACCCCGCCTTGCTGCGTGCCTTCGTGGCCGTGAAGGAAACCGGTGGCTTCACGCGCGCCGCCGAGCGGCTGCACCTGACGCAGTCGGCCATCAGCCACCAGATTCGCCGGCTGGAGGAGCAGGTGGGCCGGCCCCTGCTGCACCGGACCACGCGCCGCCTCACGGTGACGGAAGACGGCGAGGACTTTCTTCGCTACGCACATCAGATTCTGGAGACGCTCGACGCGATGACGCGGCGCTTTCAGCCCTCGACGATCTCGGGCGTGGTGCGCTTCGGCGTGCCGGACAACTTCATGGGCGACCGGCTGCCGCCCTTGCTCTCGCAGTTCGCGCGCGCCTTCCCGGCCACGCGGCTGGAAGTGTGCGTGAGCATGCACCTGGACGTGCGCGCCATGATCCGCGCGGGCGAGCTCGACCTGGCGGTGGTAATGTCGCCGCCCGGCTGCGAGGAGGGCACATGCCTGCGGCGCACGCAGCTGGTGTGGGCGGCGGCGGAAACCTTCGAGTTGCCTGCCGGCGCCTCGCTGCCGCTGGCCTACTTTCCGAAGCCCTGCGTCAACCGCGAGGTGGCCGGTGCGGCCCTGGACGCGGCCGGGATCGACTGCCACGTCGTGTTCACCTCGGCCAGCCCGCATGGCATTCGCGCGGCATTGCTGGCCGGGCTGGCGGTGACCGTGCTCACGCGCGAGGACGTGGAGCCCTGGATGAAGATCGTCGACGGGCGCTACGGGCTGCCGAGCCTGCCCAGCGTCGATTTTTCGCTGATCTGGAGCGAGAACGGCAAGACGGAATGCGCCTGCCGGTTCGGCCAGCTGCTCGTGGACATGCCGGAGCCCCCGGTGCAGCCGGCGCCACGCACGCTCGGCAAGGCATAAAAAAACGGCGCCCCAAAGGGCGCCGTTTTCATGGGAGCGCGTGTGCCGCTCAGAGGTTGCGCGGTTGCGCGTCGGCTGCGGCTTGCTCGAACGGCAGCGTCATCGCGCCGAGGTCGCGGCGGGTTTCAACCAGCACCAGCGGGCCTTCGTCCAGCGCGATCACCGGGGGGCGTTCGCGCGGCACGTGCACTGGCTTCGGCTCGGCCGCCATGGCAGCGCGGGCTTGCGCGATGCGATCGGCGTCCGAATTGATCCACTGCAGGCCCGAACTTTCGGCGATCTGCGCCAGGTCGGTCAGCGGCAGTTCGAAGGGCTGAACCTTGGGCAGTGCACGGCCATTGGCTGCGGCTGCGGTCGGTGCGGCCGGCGCGGCGGCAGGTGCCTTGGCGCTTTCGACCATCACCGGCGCAGCCGGTGCGACTGCGGCCACGGCCACGGGTGCAACGGGTGCAAACGACGCGACCGGAGCAACAGGTGCGGGGCGCTCGGCACGCTCCTGGGGCGCTGGCTCGCGGACTTCCGGTGCGGCGACCGGTGCGACAGAGAAAGCTTCCTCGGCACGTTCCGACACCTGCGGCTGGCGCGACACAGGGGCTTCCTGTGCTTCGCCGGCTTGCGCAATGGCCGTTGCGTCGCCCGTGTTGGCTTCGCTCTCGTCACGCGGAGCGCGTTCGCGGCGCTCACGGCCGTAACGGTCACGCGAACGGCCGCGGCGGGCTTCGCCGTCGCCGCGTGGCGCTTGTTCGTCATTGCCGTTGGCTTCGCCGCCCAGCGTGGCTTCGGTGGCGGCTGCCACTTCGCCTTCGCCGTTCAGCTGCTCGGGTGCGTCGTTGCGGCGCTCGCGGCGGCCGTCGGTGCGCTCGCCACGCGGTGCACGCGGCTCGTCGCGGCCGTTGCGCGGTGCGCGCTCGCCCTGGGGCGCGCCTTCGCCGGCTTCGGCGTTGCGTTCACGCGGGGCGGAGGTGGTGTCGCCATTGCGTTCACCGCCACGCTCGCCGCCGCGTTCGCCACGCTCACGGCGTGCACGCGGTGCGCGCTCGCCGGTGTTGCCTTCTTCACCTGCGACGGCGCCGGGCGCCAGTTGCTGGGCTTCGAGGTTCACGTTGCCTTCGAGTGCTTCCGACGGCTGGTTGCGGCCTTCGCCGTCGCGGCGTTCGCCACGGCCGCCGCGGCGGGGTTCGCCGTCGCGCGGTGGGCGTGCTTCGCGTGGCTCACGACCCTCGCGTGCCTCGCGAGGTTCACGCTGTTCGCGCGGCTCGCGTTGCTCACGAGGTGCGGTGACGCCCTCGGCACGCAGTTCGGCGGGGCGGCCTTCGCGACCTTCACGGCCCTCGCGCCCTTCACGACCTTCGCGTCCTTCACGGCGCTCGCCGCCACGGCCACCGCGGCGTTGTTCGCCGTCGCGACCGCCCGAACGTGCGCCGTTCTCGCCACGGGCCTCCCCACGACCGTCACGGCCTTCGCCGCCGCGGCCACCACGGCGCTGTTCGCCGTCGCGTGCGCCGCGTGCTTCACCGTCGCGGCCAGTGCGGCCGTCGCGGCGCGGCTTTGGTGCCTCGACCGGAATCGCGGACGGCGCAGGCGCCGCCACGGGTTCCGGCGTGCCGCCGAACAGGTTCTTGAGCCAGCCGAAGAAACCGGTTTGTGCCGGCACCGGCGCCGCCACCACGGGCGGGGCGACCACGGGAGCGGGCGTTGCGGCGACAGGCGCGCGCACGGCTTCGGGCTTGGGCGGCACCACCGGCGCGGGTGCGTCGGGCAGCACGCCCTTGATCACCGGCGTCTGCTTGTTGGTGGGCTCCTGCGAGCGGCGCGTGACGGCCGTCGGGTCTTCGATCTCATCGGCCATCTTGTAGCTGGCTTCGATGTGGTCCAGACGCGGATCGTCGTGCTTCAGGCGCTCGAGCTTGTAGTTGGGCGTTTCCAGCGTCTTGTTGGGCACCATCAGCACGGTGACGCGCTGCTTGAGCTCGATCTTGGCGATTTCGGGGCGCTTTTCGTTCAGCAGGAACGACGCCACTTCGACTGGCACCTGAACGTGCACGGCGGCCGTGTTGTCCTTGAGGCATTCCTCTTGAATGATGCGCAGGATTTGCAGCGCGCTCGATTCGGTGTCGCGAATGTGGCCCGAGCCGCCGCAACGGGGGCAGGGGATCGACGAGCCTTCGCTCAGCGCCGGCTTCAGGCGCTGGCGGCTCATTTCCATCAGGCCGAACTTGCTGATCGAGCCGAACTGCACGCGGGCGCGGTCCTGCCGCAGCGCGTCGCGCAGGCGGCTTTCGACTTCGCGGCGGTTCTTCGACTCGTCCATGTCGATGAAGTCGATGACGATCAGGCCGCCCAGGTCGCGCAGGCGCATCTGGCGGGCCACTTCGTCGGCGGCTTCGAGGTTGGTGCGGGTGGCAGTTTCTTCGATGTCGCCGCCCTTGATGGCGCGGGCCGAGTTCACGTCGACCGAGACCAGGGCCTCGGTGTGGTCGATCACGATGGCGCCGCCCGAGGGCAACTGCACGGTGCGCGCATAGGCCGACTCGATCTGGTGCTCGATCTGGAAGCGGCTGAACAGCGCCGCGTCGTCGCGGTAGCGCTTCACGCGGGCGGCATGCTCTGGCATGACGTGCGCCATGAACTGCTGCGCCTGTTCGTAGATGTCGTCGGTGTCGATCAGGATGTCGCCGATGTCGTGATTGAAGTAATCACGGATGGCGCGGATGACCAGCGACGATTCCTGATAGATCAGGAAGGCGCCCTTGCCGCCCTTGCCCGCGCCGTCGATGGCGCCCCAGAGCTTGAGCAGGTAGTTCAGGTCCCACTGGAGTTCGGGCGCCGAGCGGCCGATGCCGGCGGTGCGCGCGATGATGCTCATCCCCTTGGGGTATTCGAGCTGGTCCATCGCCTCCTTGAGGTCGGCCCGGTCTTCGCCTTCGATCCGGCGCGACACGCCGCCTCCGCGCGGGTTGTTGGGCATCAGCACGACATAGCGGCCGGCCAGCGAGATGAAGGTGGTGAGGGCCGCGCCCTTGTTGCCGCGTTCTTCCTTTTCGACCTGGACGGTGAGTTCCTGGCCTTCGCGAATCGCGTCCTGGATACGGGCCTGGCTGGCCGACACGCCTTCGGCGAAATACTGCTTGGAGATTTCCTTGAACGGCAGGAAGCCGTGGCGGTCTTCGCCGTAGTCGACGAAGCAGGCTTCCAGCGAAGGCTCGACGCGCGTGACGACGGCCTTGTAGATGTTGCCTTTGCGCTGTTCGCGCCCTTCGATTTCGATTTCGTAGTCGAGCAGTTTCTGCCCGTCGACGATGGCCAGGCGGCGTTCTTCGGCCTGCGTGGCATTGATCAGCATCCGCTTCATGATGCGTTGTCCTTATATGTATCGTTGTACCGGCCCTTGATGGGCCAACGATGCACGGACGACGCCCGCGAAACCAGGGAATTGCCGCTTCGGCCCCGGATGCTGTCACTGCCGCGCCAGGCGCGAGCAGGCCTCTCGAGCGTTAGCTCAAGAAGACAGCCGGGGTGGGGGCGCGTGGATGGGCGCGAGCCAGATTCGGTGTTGGGTAGCTATCTTTTTGATAGCCGGTTGCGCAAGGGTGGCGCGCGCTACAGATAGTTCAATGCCTGAGGCCGCTGGTCGAAACCAGGTGGGCCAGCGCAGGCAAAGTTGAATCAGCAGCATCAACACAACAAGGGGCTCGCTTCGATCCGCCTGCAGCTTGATCAGCTGCAGGCTGGGTATTCCGTATCGGTGTTTCGTGGGTGTCGGCTTGACTTGGGTACCTGCTCTGCCACTTTGCGCAATTGCGCGGGGTTTGCAGCTGGGTGCCAAAGCGGCATCGACCTCACCGCGTGGTCCTGGGTGTTTGATGGCAGTGGACTAAACTTCTGTCTAATCAAGCACTTACATGACCGCGCTGGTGAAAAACATTATAGGTGCGAAGCAAGGCCCCGCGGCTGCTCCAAATCCCGCAGCCCCCAAAGCCGCGGACGCCGCCGCAGCACCGCCTTCGGCCATCAAATTCCTCACGGTCGACGCCGAATCCGCTGGGCAGCGGCTCGACAATTTTCTGTTCCGCCATCTGAAAGGCGTGCCGAAGACGCACGTCTACCGGATCATCCGGTCGGGCGAAGTGCGCATCAACAAGGGCCGCGCGCAGGCCGAAACCCGCATCGAAATCGGTGACGTGCTGCGGCTGCCGCCGATTCGCATATCGGCCCGGGCGGAAGAGGGCGCCACGCCGCCCGCCCCGGCGCGAGAGTTCCCGGTGCTGCTGGAAGACGACGCCGTGCTGGCCATCGACAAGCCGGCCGGCGTGGCCGTTCATGGCGGCAGCGGCGTGAGCTTTGGCGTGATCGAGCAGTTGCGCACGGCCCGCCATGGCGCCAAGTTCCTGGAACTGGTGCACCGGCTGGACCGCGAAACCTCCGGCATCCTTTTGGTCGCCAAGAAGCGCAGTGCGTTGTTGGCGCTGCAGGACCAGTTCCGCGAGCGCGAAACCGGCAAGACCTATCTGGCGCTGGTCGAAGGCGCCTGGCCTGCCAACAAGAAGGTGCTGGATGCACCGCTGGCCAAATACCTGTTGCCCGACGGCTCCGGCGCGGGTGCCGGCGAGCGCCGCGTGCGCGTGGTCGCCAAGGACCACCCCGACGCCATGCGCGCCATCACGCTGGTGCGGGTGCTGGCGCGGCTCTCGCTGCCGGGCGACGCCACGCCGCTGACCTTGCTGGCGGTGACCATCAAGACGGGCCGCACACACCAGATCCGTGTTCACCTGGCGTCTGCGGGCCATCCGATTGCGGGCGACGACAAATACGGCGAGTTCGAACGCCAGCGCGCCCTGCAGAAGCTTGGCCTCAAGCGCATGTTCCTGCACGCCTGGCGACTGCAGTTCAACCATCCCGCGGGCGGCGAACGCGTGGCGCTGCAGGCCGACCTGCCGCCCGAGCTGCACGCATTGATGCCGCCGGCCGCCCTCGAGGCGCTGGCCCAACACCCCCTCCCCACGTCCCATGACTGACACCTCCAGACCCCTTCGCTTCGACCTGATCGCCTTCGACTGGGACGGCACGCTCTATGACTCCACGCGCCTGATCGTGCGCTGCATCCAGGCCGCCGTGGTCGACGTGGGCGGCGCCAAGCCGAGCGAGAACGACGCCGCCTGGGTCATCGGCCTGGGCCTGGCCGAGGCGCTGGCGCGCGCGGCGCCCGATGTGCCGAAAGAAAAATACCCCGAGCTCGGCGCGCGCTACCGCCATCACTATCTGCAGCACCAGGACGACCTCGTTCTGTTCGACGGCGTGCTGCAGATGCTCGACGCCCTGCGCGCGCGCGGCCACAAGCTGGCGGTGGCCACGGGCAAGTCGCGCCGCGGGCTCAACGAGGCGCTGAAGTCGGTGGCGTTGCGCGACCGCTTCGACGGCTCGCGCACGGCCGACGAAACCTTCGGCAAGCCGCATCCGCGCATGCTGCTCGAGCTGATGGAAGAGCTGGACGTGACGGCGGAGCGCACGCTGATGATCGGCGACACCACGCACGATCTGCAGCTGGCGCAGAACGCCGGCGCCGCCAGCGTGGGCGTGAGCTACGGTGCGCACGAGCCCGCCAGCTTCGACGAATTCAAGCCGCTGCACATCGCGCACTCGGTGGCCGACCTCGAGGCGTGGCTCCTCGGCAACGCCTGAGAGGCTGGCGATGAGCGAAGAACGCATTCCGCTGTGCAACGCCACGGACCTGCTCGAAGGCGGCTTGGCCGTGCCTTTCGACGTGGTCCATGGCGGCGAAACCTGCCGCGCCTTCGCTGTGCGCTTCGAGGGGCAGCCGCATGCGTTTCTCAACCGCTGCAGCCATGTCGCGATGGAGATGGACTTTCAGCCCGACCGCTTCTTCGACGACACCGGCCAGTGGCTGCTGTGCGCAACGCACGGCGCGGTCTACAAGCCCGACACCGGCGAATGCGCGGGCGGCCCCTGCCGCGGCGGCCTTGTGAAGATCGCCCTGAGCGAGCATGACGGCGTGGTGCACTGGCATACTGACTGGAACCTTCACCCCCTGACCTTCTGACATGACCGACCCAACCAGAACCGAGCCCGAGGGGTTCGAACCATTTGAGCCGGCACCCCCCAAGAACATGGCCAAAGACCCCACGCAGCGTCCCGGATGGGAACGCGCCACGCTCGAAAAACTCGCCTTTGCCGCGCTGAACGAACAGAAGGCCTCGCGCCGCTGGAAGACCTTCGTTCGGGTGTCCTGGCTCGCTTTCTTCGTCTTCCTGGCCTGGTTTGCGCTGTCGCGCAGCGCACCGAGCACCGCCAAGACCACGGCCCACACGGCGGTCGTCGAGATCAAGGGCGAAATTGCCAACGGCGGCGACGCCAGCGCCGAGTTCGTGGTGGCGGCGATGAAGACCGCCTTCGAAGACGAAGGCGCCAAGGGCGTCATTCTGCTGATCAACTCGCCCGGCGGCAGCCCCGTGCAGGCCGGCATCATCAACGACGAAATCAAGCGCCTGAAGGCCAAGTACAAGAAGCCGGTGTACGCGGTGGTCGAAGAAACCTGCGCGTCTGCGGCTTACTACATTGCGGCCAGCGCCGACAAGATCTACGTCGACAAGGCCAGCATCGTCGGCAGCATCGGCGTGCTGATGGACGGCTTCGGTTTCACGGGCGTGATGGAAAAGGTCGGCGTCGAGCGCCGCCTGCTGACGGCCGGTGAGAACAAGGGCTTTCTCGATCCGTTCAGCCCGATGAGCGACGCGCAGCGCGCCCACGCGCAGACCATGCTCGACCAGATCCATGCGCAGTTCATCAACGTGGTGAAGACCGGCCGTGGCGACCGCCTGAAGCTGGACACGCCCGGCCTGTTCAGCGGCCTGTTCTGGAGCGGCGAGCAAGCCGTTGCCTATGGCCTGGCCGACCAATTGGGCAATGTCGACTACGTGGCCCGCGAGGTCATCAAGGCCGAAGAGGTGATCGACTACACGCGCCGCGACAACGTGGCCGAGAAGCTGGCCAAGAAGTTCGGTGCCGCCATGGCCGAAACCACCGTGCGCCTGATGCACACGGCGCCCGCGCTGCGCTGATCGCTTACTTGCTTTCGCCGCTGGCGGTGTAGCGCGCGGACGCCGCCAGCGCCAGGGCGAAAGCAACCACCACATACAGCGCGGCGGTCAGCGAGGTCGCCCGCGCCAGCAGCCCGATCACCGCCGGGCCTGCCATGAACCCCGCATAGGCCAAGGCCGACACCGACGCGATGCCGCGTGCCGGCTCCACGCCCGGCACCTTGGCCGAGGCCGAGAACAGAATGGGCACGACGTTCGCAAACCCCACGCCCACACCCGCGAAGCCGACCAGCGCCAGCCAGGGCAGGTCGGTGATCAGCACCAGGGTCATGGCCGCTGCAGCCAGCAGTCCGCTGCCGAGCAGCAGCGCGGCGGGTGTGAAGCGCTGGCGCATGGCGTCGCCGCCGAAGCGCGCCGCGGCCATGGCGGCCGAAAAGCTCGCATAGGCCAACGCGGCCTGCTGCTGCGGGCTGCCGATTTCCTGCTGCATGTAGAGCACGCTCCAGTCGTAGATGGCGCCCTCGGCGATCAGGCCCAGCGCAGCCAGCACGCCCAGCACCGCGAGCGTGCCGCGCGGCAGCAGGAAGCCGTGGTCGGCTTCCGCCGCGCCGCTGGTGGCGGGCCGGGGCAGCATGTGCGTCGAGGCGATGGCCACCAGCAGCACCATCGCGGCCGAGACGATCAGCAAGTGCGTCTGCGCACCGAGCCCGGCTGCAAGCGCCGCGCTGCCACTTGCGGCACCGGCCATGCCGCCCAGGCTGAACATGCCGTGCATGCCGCTCATCAGCGGCGTGCCGCCATGCACTTCGAGCTGCGCGGCCTCCGTGTTGATCGACACGTCGAACACGCTGGTCACAAGGCCGAAGGCCGCCAGCAGGCCCAGCAGTGCGGCATAGCCCGGCATGACGATCAGGCCGGCCAGCAGCAATGCATAGACGCAGCCGCAAATGCCGGCCACGCGGCGCGGGCCGTGGCGACCGATCCACCGGCCGGCGCTGGTCAGGCCGATCATGGCGCCCGCCCCGGCTGCGAGCATGGCCAGCCCGAGTTGCGCTTCGTCGATGCCGTAGTGCGCCTTGACCGTGGGAACGTGCACGCCCCAGGTCGCGAAGATGAATCCGGCGGAAAAGAACTGCGCGCGCGATGCCCAGCGCGTGCCTGCGGTGACGGCCAGCATCTTCAGCGGCCGATCGCGAACACGGCGGGCAGGCGTTCGTCTGTCGTGGTGAGCGGCTTGGCGCGCCAGGCTTTGACGGTCTCGCTGCGCACCTGCGCGCTGGAGAGCGTGAGCCCGCGCGCCACGGCCAGGCGCGTGTTGTGCTGCAGGGTCTGCACCAGCGCCTGAAGCATTGCGGTATTTCGATAAGGCGTTTCGATGAACAGCTGGGTCTGGCCCGTCTTGAGCGCCAGTGCTTCGAGTTCGCGGATGCGCGTCTGGCGCTCGACAGCGTCCTGCGGAAGGTAGCCGACGAACGCGAAGTTCTGGCCATTGAGCCCGCTCGCGGCCAGCGCCAGCAGCAGCGAGACGGGGCCGGTGAGTGGCACCACGGCCAGGCCGAGGTCGTGCGCGGCGCGCGCCACCGACGAACCCGGGTCGGCAACCGCAGGCATGCCGGCTTCGCTCAGCAGGCCGATGTCGTGGCCCTCGAGCGCGGCGGCCAGCAGGGGGCGGGCGTCGAACTGGCCGGCGTGGTCGCCTTTCTTGTGCACTTCGCGCGGGAGTTCCTGGATGTTCTGGGCCTGCAGGGGCGCGGCCAGGGGCGCGACGGCGTCGATGCGTTTCAGATAGGCGCGCGCGGACTTCGCGTTCTCGCAGATCCAATGGGTGATGCCGGCGGCCGTCTGCAGGGTGCCCAGCGGCAGGGCGTCCTGCAGCGGGGCCTGCACGTCGCAGCCGAAGTCGAGCGGCGCGGGAACGAGGTAGAGCTTGCCTTTGGGAGTGGTCACAGCAGTTCGACCCCCGCGGCGCGCAGCATCTGGCAGGTGCGGATCAGCGGCAGGCCGACCAGTGCGGTCGGGTCGTCGCTGTCGATGGCGCTCAGCAGCGCGATTCCAAGGCCTTCGCTCTTGGCGCTGCCTGCGCAGTCGTAGGGCTGTTCGGCGAGCAGATAGTGTTCGATTGCGGCGTCCGTCAGGTCGCGGAACACCACGCGCACGGGGGCGACGTCGCGCTGGATGAAACCGGTGGCCCGGCAGACCACGGCAACCGCCGTCTGAAAGATCAGCGTCTGGCCGCGCATGCGGCGCAGTTGGGCGGTGGCCCGGGCATGGTCGCCGGGCTTGCCGAGCGCTTCGCCTGCAAGGTCGGCCACCTGGTCGGAGCCGATGACGACGGCGTCGGGAAAGCGCGCGGCCACGGCATTGGCTTTTTCCAGCGCCAGGCGCACGGCCAGGTCATGCGGTGTTTCGCCGGGCAGAGGCGTTTCGTCGACGTCAGGCGACTGCACGTCGAAGGGCAGTCGCAGGCGGGTAAGCAGCTCGCGGCGGTAGCGCGAGGTCGAGGCGAGGATCACGGTGCGTTGCATGAGGACGATTGTGCGTGAGCTGCCCAAGACCCCAGGGCCTGTTCCGGCCCGGTGATCGGGCAGTCGAGATAGACTGCCGCCGATGAAGAGAGAATTTGCCCCCGAACGGCTCAACGTGCCCGGCTTTACCGCGGCTGCAGCCATCCTGGAAGCCGCCGATCCGGTTCCCAATTACGCCCGCTTGGTCGCCGAACTGGCAACGCCGGCCACCGATGCGATCGTTCATTGGGAGGCCAGCGGCGAAGAGCGTCCCGGCGCCGACGGCAAGCCCGTGGCATGGATGCATCTGGAGGCCGAAACAACTGTGCCGCTGGTCTGCCAACGCTGCCTGACGCCCGTGGACGCCGAGCTTTTCGTGGACCGCTGGTTCCGTTTCGTGGCCGACGAGGCCACTGCGGAGGCGCAGGACGACGAAGCCGATGAAGACCTGCTCGTGCTGAGCCGCGAGTTCGACCTGCACACCCTGATCGAGGACGAGCTGCTGATGGAAATCCCTGTCACGCCCGTTCACGATGTCTGCCCAGTCCCCGTGCAGTTGTCTTCGAGTGACGAAGATTTCAACGAGGCCGAGCAAGCCAAGCCCAATCCGTTTGCCGCGCTCGAAGCGTTGCGCGCACGCAAGCCGGAAGATGACTCGAAAGAGGGCGAGTAGCTCTTTCCCGCAGTCTGGGCTATAATCATGGGCTTCGCGCGCGCCGCCGTGAGCAGCAATGCAGGCAAGGACATTCCATACATGTTTCTGCATTGCCACCGCGTGAGCCCGCATCCTTTCACTCACCTCACAGTCCAGGAGCCATCATGGCCGTCCAGCAAAACAAGAAGTCGCCTTCCAAGCGCGGCATGCACCGTTCCCACAATGCGCTGGTCGTGCCCGGCATTGCCGTGGAACCGACCACCGGCGAGATCCATCTGCGTCACCACATCAGCCCCAACGGTTTCTACCGTGGCCGTCAGGTGCTCAAGAACAAGTCTGAAGCCTGATCTCGCATCCCAAGGCCAAGGCCCGAAGCTACTTCTGCTGTAGCGTCGGGCCTTTGTTTTGATGGCTACGCCTTCTTTCCCCGAAATCACTGCTGCGCCTTCCGCAATCACGCTCGCCGTGGATTGCATGGGGGGTGACCATGGGCCGCGCGTCACGCTCGCGGCCTGCCGCGCGTTTCTCGAGCGGCACAGCGAAGCCTCGCTGTTGCTGGTCGGTGCGCCGGCCGCACTGGCGGGGTTTGCCGCGCATCCACGTGCCCGCATCGTCGCCGCAAGCGAGGTGGTGGGTATGGACGACCCGATCGAAATTGCGCTGCGCAAGAAGAAGGACTCTTCCATGCGCGTGGCGATCCAGCAGGTCAAGGATGGTTCTGCGCAAGCCGCCATCTCCGCCGGCAACACCGGCGCCCTGATGGCGATTGCGCGCTACCTGCTCAAGACGCTCGACGGCATCGATCGCCCCGCGATTGCGCCGCAGCTTCCCAATGCCAAGGGCGGTGCAACCACCGTGCTCGACCTGGGTGCGAACGTCGATTGCGACGCCGAAGACCTGCTTCAGTTCGCCGTGCTCGGCTCCGCGCTGGTTTCGGCGCTGACCGGCAACGAGGCGCCTTCGGTGGGTCTGCTCAATATTGGCGAAGAAGCCATCAAGGGCAGCGAAACAATCAAAAAAGCGAGCCAACTGCTGCGTACCGCTGCCAACTCGAAGGATCTCAACTTCTACGGCAACGTGGAAGGCAACGACATCTTCAAGGGGACGACCGACATCGTCGTGTGCGACGGCTTCGTCGGCAACGTGGCGCTGAAGGCCAGCGAAGGCGTGGCTTCAATGATCGGCGACTTCATTCGCGTCGAATTCTCGCGAAACATTTTCACCAAGGCTGCTGCAATTGTTGCCTATCCGGTGCTAAAAGCGTTCAAAAGCCGTCTTGATCACCGTCGTTACAACGGCGCAGCGCTTTTGGGCCTGCGCGGTCTGGTTTTCAAGAGTCATGGCTCGGCTGACGAAGTGGCTTTCGGCCATGCGCTGGATCGCGCTTATGATGCCGCTCGCAACAACCTGCTCGATCGCGTGCGGGCCCGCATCGCCCACGCCGCGCCTTTGCTCGCGCGGCAGGAACCGGCGGCGCCGGTCGACGCGACGGCCCTTCACGTTTGATGACTCCTTATTCACGCATTACCGGCACCGGCAGCTACCTGCCCCCACGCCGCGTGACCAACGACGACCTTGCCAAGGAATTGGCGGCGCGCGGCATCGAGACTTCCGATCAATGGATCGTCGAGCGCACCGGCATTCACGCCAGGCATTTCGCGGCGCCTGAGGTCACCAGCAGCGATCTTGGTTTCGAGGCCGCCCGGCACGCCCTGGAAGCCGCGGGCCGCAAGGCCAGCGATGTCGACCTGATCATCGTCGCCACCTCGACGCCCGACATGGTGTTTCCGTCGTCGGCCGCCATCCTCCAGCACAAGCTCGGCATCGCCGGCTGCCCTGCATTCGACGTTCAGGCGGTGTGCAGCGGCTTTGTCTATGCGCTGACCGTCGCCGACGCGATGATCCGCACGGGCAGCGCGCGCTGCGCCCTGGTGATCGGTGCCGAAGTGTTCTCCCGCATCCTCGACTTCAACGATCGCACCACCTGCGTGCTGTTTGGCGATGGCGCGGGCGCTGTGGTGCTCGAAGCGAGCGACGAGCCCGGCATTCTGGCCAGCGATCTGCACGCGGACGGCAAGCACGTCGGCATTCTTTGCGTGCCGGGCCATGTGTCCGGCGGCAACGTGGTGGGCACGCCGCTGCTTCACATGGACGGCCAAGCCGTTTTCAAGCTCGCGGTTCGCGTGCTCGAAGAGGCGGCACGCACCACGCTGGCCAAGGCCGGCAAGACCGAAGCCGACATCGACTGGCTCATTCCGCACCAGGCCAACATTCGTATCATGGAAGGCACGGCGAAGAAGCTGAAGCTGCCGCGCGAGAAGCTGATCGTCACGGTGAACGAGCACGGCAACACGTCGGCCGCTTCGATTCCGCTGGCGCTCGACGAGGCCGTGCGTTCCGGCAAGGTGAAGAAAGGCGAAACGCTCATGCTCGAAGGCGTGGGCGGCGGCTTCACCTGGGGCGCGGTCCTGCTGAATCTGTAGTGTGTTGCGGCGGCCCCAAGAGGGCGGCTGCGGCGTGAGACGACACATCGAACAATGAAATCCTTTGCTTTTGTCTTTCCGGGTCAGGGCTCGCAAGCGGTCGGCATGCTCGACGCCTGGGGCGATCACCCCGCCGTGCGCGAAACCCTGCGCGAAGCCTCCGATGCGCTGGACGAAGACGTCGGCGCGCTGATCAAGAACGGCCCCAAGGAAGCGCTGGCACTCACGACCAACACCCAGCCCGTGATGCTGGTCGCGGGCGTGGCGGCATGGCGTGCCTGGCTGGCCGAAGGCGGCGCACCGCCTTCCGTCGTGGCCGGTCATTCGCTCGGCGAATACTCGGCGCTCGTGGCCTCGGGCGTGCTGACGCTCTCGCAGGCCGCGCCGCTGGTGCGTTTCCGCGCGCAAGCGATGCAACAGGCGGTGCCCGTGGGCATCGGCGCGATGGCTGCGGTGCTTGGCATGGCATCGGACAAGGTGGTGGAAGGCTGTGCGCAGGCTACGGCCAGCTTTGGTGCGGACAGCGCGGAGATCGTCGAGGCCGTGAATTTCAACGACCCGATGCAGACCGTGATCGCCGGCAGCAAGGCGGCCGTCGACAAGGCTTGCGAGCTGCTCAAGGCCAATGGCGCCAAGCGCGCGTTGCTGTTGCCGGTGTCGGCGCCTTTCCATTCGAGCCTCATGAAACCTGCCGCGCAAGCTTTGCGCGAGAAGCTGGGCTCGATCGTGCTGGCGGCACCGCAAATTCCCGTGCTGAACAACATCGACGTTGCCGTCGAGACCGATGCCGACCGCATCCGCGACGCCCTGGTGCGTCAGGCAGCCGGCCCGGTGCGCTGGGTCGAGAGCGTGCAGGCCTTGAAACTGCGCGGTGTAGCCGCCATCATCGAGTGCGGGCCCGGCAAGGTGCTGGCCGGCATGGTGAAGCGCATCGCCCCCGATCTGGAAGCCGCGTCGGTGTATGACCCGGCCTCGCTCGCGGACACCCGACAATCGCTCGCTGCCTGAATGGCAAGGCCCCGACACTTTTTCTTATGAGCATTCCCAAATTCGAAGGCCAAGTCGCCTTGGTCACCGGCGCCACGCGCGGCATCGGCGCGGCCATCGCGCTGGAACTCGCGCAGCGCGGCGTGAAGGTCGTCGGCACCGGCACCACCGACGACGGCGCAGCCAAGATCACCTCGGCGCTCAGCGCCTTCGGCGGCCGCGGCCGCGCCCTCGACGTGAACGACGGTGCGGCTGTGGAAGCCCTGATCGACGAAATCGTGAAGGCCTACGGCGCCATTCATGTGCTGGTCAACAACGCCGGCATCACACGCGACACGCTCGCCATGCGCATGAAGGACAGCGACTGGGACGCGGTACTGGACACCAACCTCAAGGCCGTCTTCTCGCTCTCGCGCGCCGTCATCCGTCCGATGATGAAGCAGCGCTACGGCCGCATCATCAGCATCACCAGCGTGGTTGGCGCCTCCGGCAATGCCGGCCAGGCCAACTACGCGGCCGCCAAGGCCGGCGTGGCGGGCATGACCCGCGCGCTGGCCCGTGAACTCGGCAGCCGCAACATCACGGTCAACTGCGTCGCGCCCGGTTTCATCGAAACCGACATGACCGCCAGCCTCCCCGAAGCCCAGCAACAGGCGCTGCTCCAGCAGATCCCGTTGGGCCACCTGGGCAAGCCGGCCGACATCGCGCATGCAGTGGCCTACCTCGCATCGCCCCAGGCGTCCTACGTCACGGGGCAGGAGCTGCACGTCAACGGCGGCATGCACATGTAGCCGCAAGGCGCAATCTTTCCCGTACCGGGTGCACGGCAAATGCCACAATGCGCCCGGCTAAAATCCACCGATTACCTACAACCCTCAGAGGGAACCAAATGAGCGATATCGAAGCACGTGTCAAGAAAATCATCGCCGAGCAACTCGGCGTGGAAGAGTCCCAAGTCACCAACGAAAAGGCCTTCGTGGCCGACCTGGGCGCGGACTCGCTCGACACGGTCGAACTCGTGATGGCACTCGAAGACGAGTTCGGCATCGAGATCCCCGATGAAGATGCCGAGAAAATCACGACGGTGCAAAACGCCGTCGACTACGCCACCAAGAATCAAAAGGCCTGACAGGCCAGCTGACAAGATTGCAACTGCGGCCGGCGGCTTTTTCTTAAACCGCATGCGCCGACAGTCAACTGTTCAGCGCTTCCAGAAAGGTTTGCCGGCATGACCAAACGCCGCGTCGTCGTGACCGGACTCGGTTGCATCGCTCCTGTCGGAAACACCGCAACCGAATCCTGGGCCAACTTGTTGGCCGGGAATTCGGGCATTGCGAACATCACCGCGTTCGATGCAAGCGCTTTCGCCTGCAAGTTCGCCGGTGAGGTCAAGGGTTTCGACATCACCCAATACATCTCGGAGAAAGAAGCGCGTCACATGGACCGCTTCATTCATCTGGGCCTGGCCGCCGCCATGCAGGCGGTGCAGGACAGCGGATTGCCGACAGGCGAAGCGCTGCCCTACGAAAAAGCAGTGCGCATCGGCTGCAACATCGGCTCCGGTATCGGCGGTCTGCCGATGATCGAACAGACGCACGGGGAACTGGTTGCGCGCGGCCCGCGCCGCGTGTCGCCTTTCTTCGTGCCGGCGTCGATCATCAACATGATCTCCGGTCACGTGTCGATCAAGTACGGCTTCAAGGGCCCGAACATCGCGGTGGTCACGGCCTGCACCACCGGCCTGCATGCCATCGGCACGTCGGCACGCATGATCGAGTACGGCGACGCCGACGTCATGATTGCGGGCGGCGCCGAGTCGACCATCTCCCCGCTGGGCATCGGTGGCTTCACCGCGCCTCGCGCGTTGAGCACCCGCAACGACGATCCCGCCACGGCTTCTCGTCCATGGGACAAGGACCGCGACGGCTTCGTGCTGGGCGAGGGCGCTGGCGTGCTGGTGCTCGAGGAGTACGAACACGCCAAGGCGCGCGGTGCCAAGATCTACGCGGAAGTCGCGGGCTTCGGCCTGACGGGTGACGCGTACCACATGACCGCGCCCGACGTCGACGGCCCCCGCCGCTCGATGGCCATGGCACTGGCCAACGCCGGCGTCAATGCCGACCAGGTTCAGTACCTCAACGCGCACGGCACCTCCACGCAGATCGGCGACCTCAACGAGACCAATGCGGTCAAGCTGGCGTTCGGCGATCACGCGAAGAAGCTGGTCGTGAATTCGACGAAGTCCATGACCGGCCACTTGCTGGGCGGCGCGGGCGGCATCGAATCGGTGTTCACGGTCCTGGCGCTGCATGAGCAGAAGAGCCCGCCGACCATCAACATCTTCAACCAGGATCCGGAGTGCGATCTCGACTACTGCGCCAACGAGGCGCGCGATCTGAAGATCGATGTCGCGGTCAAGAACAACTTCGGCTTCGGGGGCACCAACGGCACGCTGGTGTTCAAGCGCGCTTGAGTCTGGCTTTTTCATGCACAGCGCGCCGCCGGTGACCTATCCGGTGGGGCGCTCGCGCGGCGCTACCCGGATTCTTGTTGTTCTTTGGGCGCTGGGCGCCTGCTGCGCCGGCGCGTCCTGCTATCTGATCGATAGCGCTGGATGGCGCCAGTTGTTGCTGGTTCTCAGTGTCGCGTTCTCCGGTGTTGCCGCGGGCTTCGGCTTGCGGCGCGATGGCGCCGGCCTGCTTCATTTCGACGGCCTGCACTGGTCGCTCAGCGGGGCGCATTCGTCCCGCTCGGTGCACACGGCGCGCGCCATGGTGGCGCTCGATTTTCAGTCGCTGATGCTGCTTCGCCTGAGTGAGCCGGGCCGTGCGCGGCGCTGGGTCTGGGCCGAGCAGCGCGCCATGCCCGAACGCTGGCGCGACATGCGCCGTGCGGTATATTCGCGCCCCCCGTCCGCGGCGACCGCGGGCGACACCTGGCGCGCGACGGCTCCGGCCGACGCGCCCTGAGCCTTTCTCGATGACCACTTCTCCGCCGCCCGTGCCGCCGGATTCCGGCCTGACCGACGCGCCCGCTGAAGCGCCGCGTCCGGGCGAGGTCGATTTCCAGTTGGTCCAGCGCACCGTCGCTGGCGACCAGAAGGCGTTCGAGCTGCTGGTCATCAAGTACCAGCGCCGCATCGAACGGCTGATCGGGCGCATGGTGCGTGACGTCGACCTGGTCGAAGACATCGCCCAGGAGACCTTCATTCGCGCGTACCGCGCGCTGCATCAGTTTCGCGGCGAGGCGCAGTTCTACACCTGGCTCTATCGGATCGCCGTCAACACCGCCAAGAAGGCGCTGGTGGACATGAAGCGCGACCCGACGGTCTCCGAAGCGGCCCTGAGGCCGTCTTCTGAAGACGATGATGAAACTTACCGTCCTGGAAACGAACCAACCACCGACGAAACCCCCGAATCCATCCTGGCGGCGAATGAAATCGCCCGCGCCGTCGAGGCGGCCATGGAAGCGCTCCCGGCCGAATTGCGGCAGGCTGTCACGCTGCGTGAGATCGAGGGCATGAGTTACGAAGAGATTGCCGAGGTCATGAATTGCCCTATCGGCACGGTGCGTTCGCGTATTTTCCGGGCGCGCGAGGCCATTTCGGTCCGGGTCAAGCCGCTGCTGGACAACCAGACCGGCAAACGTTGGTAAGCAAGCAGGTGAATGAAATGAATCAGACGATGACGGTTCGGGAACAGGTGTCCGCACTTGCGGATGGTCATTTGCAGGGCGAGGCCTTTGCCCAGGCGATGGAAGCGGTCTGCAACGACAGCGAAGCGCGCGCGGCATGGCAGGCGTTTCACGTGGCCGGCGATGTACTGCGCTCGGGGTCGCATTCGCCGTGCAGTGACACCTCCGCCTTCTTGTCGCGCTTCCAGCAACGGCTGGCCGCTGAGCCCGTGGTGCTCGCGCCTGTCGCTGTACCTGTTGCCGCGCCCGTCGCGCTGCCGCTCCGCCGCCGTGCGGAAGCGGCCAACGAGCCGGTGTTTCGCTGGAAGCTTGTGGCTGGCGCCGCGTCGTTGATGGCCGTGGCCGCCATCAGCTGGACATTGGTCGGCAACGGCGCGGCCGTTCCGCAGTCCGGCGCGCAGATGGCGTCGGTGCAGCAGCAACAGCAGCCGGCCGTGAACTCCGTGCTGGCCGCGGCAGCCATCGGCAGCGACCAGCCCGCCGGCAACATGCTCACCCCGACCCGCGTGATCGTCGGCAGCGGCAACCCGCAGGTCATGCTGCGCGATCCGCGCCTGGATCAACTGCTCGAAGCGCACCAGCAAGCTGGCGGTGCTTCGCAAATGCCTTCGGGCTTCCTGCGCAATGCCACCTTCGAGGGCCCGACGCGCTGACAGCGCGCGCCCGCAGCCGCCCGCAATGACCGTTCAGATGCCGATCTCCGCACGCGCTTGCGTGCTTGTGTTTGCTGCTTTTTGCCTTGCGCAGGCTGCGATCGCGCAAACCCGCTCGGGTACCGTGACTGCCAGGGGCGCTGCGGCACCGGCCCAGACCGACGAGCCGCCGGCAATGAATGTGACCGAGTGGCTGCAACGCATGCACGCAGGAGCCCGCCAGCGAAACTACATCGGCACCTTCGTGGTGTCGGCGCCGGGCGGCGACCTGTCGAGCGCACGCATCTGGCATGTGCGCGATGGCGAGCACCAGATCGAACGCATCGAGGCCTTGTCGGGGCCGCCGCGCTCCACCTTCCGGCGCAACCGCAATGTCATGACCTTCCTGCCGGAGGCGAAGGTCGTCAAGGTCGAGAAGCGCGAGAACCTCGATCTCTTTCCGAACCTGCCGGACAAGCCCGATTCCGCCATTGGCGAGTTCTACGATGTGCGCGCCATCGGCAAGGACCGCGTGGCGGGCTTCGACGCCGACGTGGTGCAACTGGTGCCGCACGACGGCCTGCGCTTCGGCTATCGGATCTGGAGCGAACGCCGCTCGGGCCTCGTGGTGAAGCTGCAGACCCTCGACAGCGAATCGCGCGTGGTGGAGCAGTCGGCATTCTCCGAACTGCAGCTCGACGCGCCCGTGAAGGCCCAGGCGCTCTCGCAGATGATGGCCAACACCGCGGGCTACCGCATCGAAAAGCTCGAACTCGAGCGAAGCAACGCGCAGGACGAAGGCTGGACGCTCAGCGCGCCCGTGGCCGGCTTCAAGCCGCGCAGCTTCTTCCGCCGCGCGGCCGCGACCGGCGTCAACGGCAATCCCAAACAGGACGCGCCCACTGTGCAGTGGACCTTCTCCGACGGCCTGGCCTCGGTGTCGCTGTTCATCGAGCGCTACGACGCGGCGCGTGCGCCGCGCGACGGCGTGCTGACCATCGGCGCCACCAACGCCATCCGTCGGCGCCTGCCAGCGCCCGCCAGTGACTGGTGGCTGACCGCTGTCGGCGAAGTGCCGCAGCAGACACTCAATGCATTTGCCCAGAGTCTTGCGCGCACCCGTTGATTTGCCGCACGCGCGCCGGTTGCGCTGAACCAAGCATGCAGCGCAGACTCACAACAACTGTTTCCAGCCGCTCTGTTCTTTTGAAAGAAAACCGATGATCTTCAAAGTCGAGGGACACACGCTTCGTTCCGGTCTGTTGGCTTTTGCGCTTGCGCTGACAGCAGGCGCCTCGTTCCTGCCTGTCGAGTCGGTGCATGCGCAGACGCGCACGCTGCCTGACTTCACCGACCTGGTCGACCAGGTCGGCCCGTCTGTCGTGAACATCCGCACCGTCGAGAAGGTTGCGCAGCGCGGCGCCGGCAATGGCGAGATGGACGAGGAAATGCAGGAGTTCTTCCGTCGCTTCTTCGGCCAGCCGGCACCGGGTCAGACGCCCCGCCAAGGCCCGACTCCCAAGCGGCCCCAGCAGCCACAGGAAGAAGAGCGCCCGCGCGGCGTGGGCTCCGGTTTCATCCTCACGGCCGACGGCTACGTGATGACCAATGCGCACGTGGTCGAAGACGCCTCCGAGGTGATGGTCACGCTGCCCGACAAGCGCGAGTTCAAGGCCAAGATCATCGGCGCCGACAAGCGCACCGACGTGGCGGTCGTGAAGATCGATGCCACCGGCCTGCCGGCCGTGAAGGTGGGCGACATCTCCAGGTTGCGCGTGGGCGAGTGGGTGATGGCCATCGGCTCGCCGTTCGGCCTGGAGAACACCGTCACCGCGGGCATCGTGAGCGCCAAGCAGCGCGACACCGGCGAATACCTGCCGTTCATTCAGACCGACGTGGCCATCAACCCCGGCAACTCGGGCGGCCCGCTGATCAACATGCGCGGCGAGGTGGTGGGCATCAACAGCCAGATCTACTCGCGCTCGGGCGGCTTCATGGGCATTTCGTTCTCGATTCCCATCGACGAAGCGATTCGCGTGAGCGACCAGCTGCGCACCACCGGCCGCGTCTCGCGCGGTCGCATCGGCGTGCAGATCGATCAAGTCACCAAGGACGTGGCCGAAGCCATTGGCCTGGGCAAGGCGCAAGGCGCGCTGGTGCGCGGCGTGGAAGCGGGTTCGCCGGGCGAGAAGGCCGGCGTGGAGCCGGGCGACGTCATCACCAAGTTCGACGGCAAGGCCATCGAGAAGCCGAGCGACCTGCCACGCCTGGTGGGCAACACCAAGCCGGGCACCAAGAGCACGCTGACGGTGTTCCGCCGCGGCGCGTCGCGCGACCTGAGCGTGACCATTGCCGAGATCGAGCCCGACAAGCCGGCCAAGCGCGCGAGCGATCGCGACGAGCCCGCGCCCAAGCCGCCGGCGTCCGCCGCCGCGAAGTCGCTGGGCCTGGCGGTGAGCGATCTCACCGACGCACAGAAGAAGGAGCTCAAGATCAAGGGTGGCGTGAAGGTCGACGCAGCCAGCGAAGGCGCTGCGCGCGCCGGTCTGCGCGAGGGCGACATCATCCTGGCCGTGGGCAATGCCGAAGTGGCGAACAGCCGCGAATTCGAGGCTGTCGTGGGCAAGGCGGACAAGAGCAAGGCGCTCAGCGTGCTGTTCCGCCGGGGCGATTGGGCGCAGTACGCCCTGATCCGGCCCGCACGCTGATCTGACGCTCGCGTCAAGTGGCCCCACCCGGCAGTCGGGTTTGGGGCCGTTTTTTTGAGGTGTTTACGACGTTCCGACGCTGCCCATCAAAAAAATCTACGGGCTTGAAAGTGTCGATATATGTTTGCAGTTACTAACTTAAAAACAGGCTAAGGACGAATTTCGGTAGAATAGAGCTTCGTCGGCGGCCGGTCAGCGCATAAGGAGGGCCAATGCCTTCACGATGCGAGATGTCAGACAGCAGTCCACCGGTGCTCCACAGATCGCCCACAAGTTGTTCAGTGAGTGCTCCACCGATCCTGTTGATAACCTGTTTATATCTTTGATGTTGTGGACCTGCAACGACCCCTTTGGACCCTGTTCCCGGATGTACGTGCCTCCCTTTTTGCCTACAATGAAGTTCCAACTACTGCAGTTGCCATTGCTTGTTGGTTCAGGGCGCGTCTCCAGAAGACGCGCCCTTTTTTCTTGCCCGACGCACTCTGCGTCCGAGCCAATTCAAGTACTTAAGCGTTCCCGTTGATGAATCACATCAGAAATTTCTCGATCATTGCGCACATCGACCATGGCAAGTCGACGCTGGCAGACCGTTTGATCCAACGTTGCGGCGGCCTCGCGGAACGCGAGATGGAGGCGCAGGTGCTCGATTCGATGGACATCGAAAAAGAGCGTGGGATAACCATCAAGGCGCAGACCGCTGCGCTGCGCTACAAGGCCCTCGACGGGCAGGTCTACAACCTCAATCTGATCGACACGCCGGGCCACGTCGACTTCTCGTACGAAGTGAGTCGCTCGCTGTCGGCATGCGAAGGCGCGCTGCTCGTCGTCGATGCATCGCAAGGCGTCGAAGCTCAGACGGTGGCCAACTGCTACACCGCGCTCGACCTCGGCGTTGAAGTGGTGCCGGTGCTCAACAAGATCGATCTGCCCAACGCGGACCTCGACAACGCGCGCACCGAAATCGAAGACGTCATCGGCATCGATGCAACGGACGCGATTCCGTGTTCGGCCAAGACAGGCGTGGGCATCGAGGACATCCTCGAAGCCGTGGTAGCTCGCATGCCCGCGCCGCGCGGCAACCCCGACGGTCCGCTGCGCGCGATGATCGTCGACAGCTGGTTCGATGCGTACGTCGGCGTGGTCATGCTGGTGCGCGTGGTCGACGGGCGGCTGGTGAAGGGAGAGCGCATCAAGATGATGGCGTCCGGCGCCATGTACAACGCCGACAGCATCGGCGTGTTCACGCCCGCCAACGAGGCGCGCCCCTCGCTCGAAGCCGGCGAGGTGGGCTACATCATCGCGGGCATCAAGGAACTGCAGGCCGCCAAGGTCGGCGATACGGTCACGCTGATCAAGCCCGGCACCGGCGGCGCCGCGGCCACCGCGACCGAGGCGCTGCCCGGCTTCAAGGAAATCCAGCCGCAGGTGTTCGCGGGCCTGTACCCGACCGAAGCGAGCGAGTACGACTCGCTGCGCGACGCGCTCGAAAAGCTCAAGCTCAACGACTCGTCGCTGCGCTACGAGCCCGAAGTGAGCCAGGCGCTGGGCTTCGGCTTTCGCTGCGGCTTTCTCGGCCTGCTGCACATGGAGATCGTGCAGGAGCGCCTGGAGCGCGAGTTCGACCAGGACCTGATCACGACCGCGCCGAGCGTGGTCTACCAGGTGGTCAAGAACGACGGCGAAGTGATCATGGTCGAGAACCCGTCCAAGATGCCAGACGTCGGGCGCATGTCGGAAATTCGCGAGCCCATCGTCACCGTGCACCTGTACATGCCGCAGGAATACGTGGGCTCGGTCATGACGCTGGCCAACCAGAAGCGCGGCGTGCAGTTGAACATGGCCTACCACGGGCGCCAGGTCATGCTGACTTACGAGATGCCGCTGGGCGAGATCGTGCTCGACTTCTTCGACAAGCTGAAGTCGGTGAGCCGCGGCTATGCCTCGATGGATTACGAGTTCAAGGAGTACCGTGCCTCCGACGTGGTGAAGGTCGACATTCTGCTGAACGGCGAGAAGGTCGACGCGCTGTCCATCATCGTGCACCGCAGCCAGTCGCAGTACCGCGGCCGGGCGGTGGTCTCGAAGATGCGCGAGATCATTTCGCGCCAGATGTACGACGTGGCGATCCAGGCGGCCATCGGGGTCACCATCATTGCGCGTGAGACAATCAAGGCCCTTCGCAAGAACGTGCTGGCCAAGTGCTACGGCGGCGACATCTCCCGCAAGAAGAAGCTGCTCGAGAAGCAGAAGGCGGGCAAGAAAAGAATGAAGCAGATCGGCTCCGTCGAGGTCCCCCAAGAGGCCTTCCTCGCGATTCTGCAAGTCGAAGACTGATCACAAAAAATGGCATTCATCACCTCCCTGGTCCTTGCGGCTTTCATCGCCTATGTCGGCTCGTGGTATTTCGGCGTGATCGAAGGCAACTTCGCACTGCTGCTGTTCCTGGCCACGGTGATCACCGGTCTCTATTGGGTGGCCGAGCGCTTCTACTTCCTGCCGAAGCGGGAGCGGGCCGCGGTCAAGCTCGAGGCCTCGCTGGCCGAGCGCAACGCGCGCCTGGCCGGGCAGGGCATCAAGCAGGTCGACACCGCCGACACGAAGGCCAGCGAACGGCTGCTGATGCAGCCCTGGTGGCTCGACTGGACCGCGGGGCTGTTTCCGGTGATCCTGGTGGTGTTTCTGCTGCGCTCGTTCCTGTACGAGCCCTTCAAGATTCCGTCGGGATCGATGATGCCCACGCTGCTGACGGGCGACCTGATCCTGGTCAACAAGTTCACCTACGGCCTGCGCCTGCCGGTCATCAACACCAAGATCACCGAAGGCACGCCGCTGGCGCGCGGCGATGTGGTGGTGTTCCGCTACCCGCCCAAGCCGAGCATGGACTACATCAAGCGCGTGGTCGGCATCCCGGGCGACGAGGTGGCCTACCTGAACAAGAAGCTCACCATCAACGGCCAGCCGGTGCCCAAGCAGCCCGAGGCCGACTACCTCGACAACGAATCGATGCGCCTGCTCAAGCAGTACGACGAGAACCTGTTCGGCAAGCAGCACAAGATCCTGAACGACGAATCCGCGCCGTCCTTCGTGCCCGGGGCCAGCGACTTTCCCGGACGCGAGAACTGCCGTTATTCGGTGGAAGGTGTCGTGTGCAAGGTGCCCGCGGGCAGCTATTTCATGATGGGCGACAACCGCGATAATTCGGCCGACTCTCGTTTCTGGGGTTTCGTGCCGGACAGCAACGTCGTGGGCAGGGCGTTCTTTGTCTGGATGAACTTCGGCGATCTGGGTCGCATCGGTCCATTTCAATAAGCAGTCATCTGCACAGTTCGAGGGGTAAGAGGGCATGAGAACACATCGGTCGGTCCGCAGCAGCGCTGCGCGGCAGCGCGGCATTTCGTTCATCGGGTTGGTGTTTGTCGCGGTGGTGCTCGGCTGCCTGGGCGTCGTGGTGGCGCAGGTCATTCCGACGCTGATCGAATGGCAGGCGATCGACAAGGCCGCCAACAAGGCCAAGGAAGGCGCCACCGTGCCTGAAGTGCGCGCCATCTTCGATCGCGCCCAGGCCATCGACGACTTCAAGTCGGTCAGCGGCAAGGACCTGGACATCAAGAAGGTCGGCGACAAGGTGGTCGTGTCGTATGCGTACGAGCGCGAGATTCCCCTGTTCGGCCCGGCCTACCTGACCCTCAAGTACAAGGGCGAGTCCCGCTGAACGCGGCGCTCAAAAAGGTGGACGGCAGCCTCGTCGCGCTGCAAGCGCGTCTTCAGCACACCTTTTCCGACCCGCGGCTGCTCCAGCTCGCGCTCACGCACCGCAGCTTTTCGTCCGACCACAACGAGCGCCTCGAGTTTCTCGGCGACTCGGTGTTGAACCTGGCGGTCTCGCACCTGCTGTACATCCGGCTGTCGGAATTGCCCGAGGGCGATCTGTCGCGGGTGCGCGCCAACCTGGTCAAGCAGGACACCCTGCACCGCCTGGCCGTGGGCCTGGCGCTGTCGCCGCTGCTCAAGCTGGGCGAGGGCGAGGCGCGCTCCGGCGGGCCCAACCGGCCTTCTATCCTGGCCGATGCGCTCGAAGCGCTCATCGGCGCGGTCTACCTCGATGCCGGCTTCCTGGCCGCCGAGGCGCTGGTGCGCCGGCTCTACGAGGCGGTCGAGATCAACGCACGCATGGACGCGGCCGCCAAGGACCCGAAGACCGAATTGCAGGAATGGCTGCAGGGTCACAAAATGAAGCTGCCCGCCTACCGCGTGGCAGCCACACTGGGCGCTGCGCACAAGCAGACTTTCGATGTCGAGTGCGAGGTGCCCGAGCTGGGCCTTCGCGAACGCGGCATCGGCGGCTCGCGCCGTGCTGGCGAGCAGGCAGCGGCCGCCGCCATGTTGATCCGCCTCAAGGCACGCGGCGCCGCGTGAAATCAGAATGAACGATGCTATTAATCCCGTAGCGGGACCCGAAGACACAGCAGGCGATACCGCCGCAAACGGGCCGCAGCACTGCGGCCTTATCGCCATTGTCGGCAAGCCCAATGTGGGCAAGTCGACGCTGCTCAATGCGCTGGTCGGCCAGAAGATCAGCATCACCTCGCGCAAGGCGCAGACCACGCGCCACCGCATCACCGGCATGCGCACGCGGGGTGCCACGCAGTTCGTGTTCGTCGACACGCCGGGCTTTCAGACCCTGCATGCCAACGCGCTGAACAAATCGCTCAACAAAACCGTGCAGGGCGCGGTCGGCGACGTGGACCTGATTCTTTTCGTGGTCGAGGCCGGCAGCTTCACGCCGGCGGACGAGCGCGTGCTCAAGCTGCTGGGCAAGGGCATTCCCACGGTGCTGCTTGCCAACAAGCTGGACAACGTGCACCGCCGCGGCGACATCGCCCCCTGGCTGCAGACCATGCAGGGCAAGCACGCCTTCGCCGAGTTCGTGCCGATGTCGGCCAAGAACGCCAAGGACGTGGAGCGCCTGTTCGGCATCTGCGAAAAGTACCTGCCCGAGCAGGCCTGGTTCTACGACGAAGACGAGCTGACCGACCGCAGCGAGAAATTCCTGGCCGGCGAACTGGTGCGCGAGAAGCTGGTCCGACTCACCGGCGACGAACTGCCCTACACCTCGACCGTCATCATCGACAAGTTCGAGGAAGAGCCTGCGCAGCAGAAGGGCCACAGGCGCCTGCTGCCGATTGCCGCCACCA